>Ga0105092_10000065_pt1 | contig 47354 bp, 66 predicted proteins | sample PPLLak2March2015_FD_87021 | JGI IMG/M metagenome (GOLD analysis project Ga0105092, IMG submission 87021) | Freshwater sediment microbial communities from Prairie Pothole Lake near Jamestown, North Dakota, USA - PPLs Lake P7 Core (1) Depth... | ecosystem: Environmental > Aquatic > Freshwater >... | reverse complement strand
TTTTTTTTTTTTTTTTTTTTTTTTTTTTTTTTTTTTTTTTTTTTTTTTTTTTTTTTTTTTTTTTTTTTTTTTTTTTTTTTTTTTTTTTTTTTTTTTTTTTTTTTTTTTTTTTTTTTCTTTTTTCTTTTTTTAGTAATTTTTTTTTTTTAACCGGGTTTTGGTGTTTTCAAAGAAAGGGGAACTCACTCACTCAGGGGGGTTAAAAGTTAAAGTTTCCTGAAAAGGGGAAAGTGGGAGAAAAAAAAAAAAAATTTAAAAAAAAAAAAAAAAAAAAAAAAAAAAAACAATACTATCCTTTCTCGCGTCCTATGGGCGGTGTCACCCTTTTAGGACATAAAAGGGGTCTAAGTGTCCCCCCATCAGGGGAGAGAGAGAGACACTCACTCACTCACCCTGATAATTAATTATTTCTACATACTATTTAATACCTCAAAGTGTGAATGTCAATATGCCAAGATTGAATGTTAAAGTCTTTAGCAAACTTGATAGCAGCTTCACTGCTTATAAATACAGCAACTACTTTATTGTAGGTTTGGAAAAACTCTATCAATACATATACTTTCATTTCCACACCTTTCTAAGACAGAAGTTATATACCCTACGATATTCTTCAATCGGCCAAGTTTTGCCATTAGTATCGAATACATGACCATTAATACATGCGGTCATATGTCCCTTAGCATATCCCGGTTTATGCCAGCTAAGAATACCGTTTAATTTATCTTGCCCCCTGCGCGGAGTAGTCTCAGTCCATGCACGTTTAGTTAAGTGTGCAAGGATGAAAGTAACTTCGTGATGATACGTGCCACGTATTCTAACCGCAGTCCTAAAATTAGGAGTAATAATCTCCCCCGCAGCTAAAACTTCATCATAGGATTTACCTGTAAAGTTACAGATAGAAACTACAGCACAATCTTTAGTTCCTTGCAGAGTATACGCCATAAAAAGTATCCTATCGAGAATTTTGAGCAAAAGAATAGGGGAGATTTGCAGTCTCTCCCCCATCCTAATCCAGTTAGCTACTTAGGCTAACGAGGATTATCTAGGACTGATACTTAACGCCGAGCGTAGTCTCCGCCAGCGCAATAGCATCCTCTTCAGAGCGTCCCGATGCACGGAGCGCCTTGATAATCTGAAGCAACTGAACCTGAGGATCTTCCAGCGTAGGCTTAGAGATTCCGGCAGCTTCCAGCGCAGCATTCATAGCCTTCTGGCGCTCGCTAGCCTTCCGCTTGCCATTGGCCCATGCCACAACTTCTTTATCGTCTGGCACTTCGTTTGCCGTCTTAACTTCGTCGATATTCTCCAAAGCTTCAAACGAGCCGGAGAAAGGGATAGGAGTAGGCAGAACCTTACCATACGCCGACTCCATCTTGCCGCTAAACTTTTCAGTCTTCATACACTCTCCTAATTAGTAAATTACCGTCGTTTCCGATGTCCCCGAAACAGGTCATTCTCGCTCGTTTGTCGGTCACTCTCAACTGCCCCCGACTTAAGAAGTGTATCATAGTCGGGGGCAGATGTCAACAACCAATTTCGTTACTTCGCTTCAGGCAACTCCAGTTTAATCGGGCGCAGGCGCAGTTCCAAAAGGTTATCGCAACTATCACGATACCCGCCGAGCGCAGCATCTATCAGGCGCGATTGAAATACCCTGATAGCAATATCCTTATGATAGGATGATGCACTGATACGGGTCCATCGCGTTTCGCCGTGTCTACGCTGATACAGGCTATACAGCTTTTTTACCGGCATGAGCGCACCAATTTGATAGTGTAGATACGCGCCATTTCGGGATACCCTTCACTGATATACATCAGCATCATCTCGAACGTGCTAACAGTCTTGCTAAGCTTCATATCGGCACCTCACTAATAACGTGTTAACTAACTTATGGATACATCATACAGGAGTATCCTACGCTTGTATAGCTGTCAAAACTACTAGTTTTTGACCTGTTAGTTTTACTAGGTAGTGGGTAGGGTATACCCCCTAAAATGAAGCATGCTTAAAAAAGGTTCGCTGGGGGTGGCATCAATCGTGTGCCTCTCTAAAATATTTAGAATTGGGTCCCATATTATGGTCCCATACTTAGTTACTTTTTTAGATTTTTATAGAAAGTATCATCCCTTTCAAATATGTTCTTTATATGTTTGAGCATAACCTCCTGCATTATTCCTGCTATCTTTTCAGTTCCTAATATCTCCACTTCCCAGGTATGACCCTTTGAACATCTATATTTACGATAGTCCCCTCTAGATCCTAAATAAAAGATTCGTCTCTTTGTTTTACACTCCTTACATATACCATACTTATACTTCACGTTTAATCCTCGGATTCTCCTTTACCCAATGTTTATTCCTACACTTCTCCGTGCAAAAACGTTGGTTTTTGCGATTGGTGCTGATTGAAGTTCCACATTCCTTACAGATCCTTGAGTATTTTGCGGATGTCATCTGGTCTAATCCTCTTTAGCAGTTCCATTCCATGTTTAGGCATAATATAATCTATATCCATAAAGTCATAATACATTCCCAGATGTCTCTCTATATTCCTAAGGCAATGTATTGTACTGAAGTATATCTTACTTCCATTGGCATAGTGATAGACTGATTCTACCTTACTAATCCTAGACGCGCCTGACAGTTTAACATGTGTATCAAATACAGTTTTTAATTCCTTCCATGTTCTCCTGGTGATTAATCCATAAGTGTTAGGTTTAACCTGGCATTCATAAATGATATCACTTATGTTCATCTTCTGTATGCTCCCTTAAATAGACACCACAATATTCACATTCAACATATCTTAACCACCCTTCTGTATTTGTAGTACAGGGATATCCAACTACTTCAGGTGTGTGGAATCCGAAGAAACATTTAATCATCTGCCACTTACTCATACATACTACTCCTTATATTGAGAACGGTGTCAACGGATTGTAACACACACTGATCCGTTTGTCAACGGTTCCCCAAGTCATTCATTCCGAAGGACTTAACGGGGAGTGTCAAAAAGGGGACAGTTGACACCCCGAAGTAAGTATGATAAGCTTTACAAGTCTTTGGTGTATATATGCCTATTGGAATTGTATCAGATGAAGAATTTAATACAGAGGTAGAGCGTTTAGAACGATCCCCTGTACCTGAATTAAAACCCGCACAGGTTATAGATATTCCTAGACCTGGCCGTAGTGAAGGTGACAATAATGTACCTGACTCATTACGTGCATTGATAGCGGATGATAAAGTACAAAACGGTCGCCGTAGTGCTACGCAATTCGCTAAGATGTTCGATGTAAGTCCATCCTCAGTTTCTGCATATTCTAATGGTGCTACTTCCACAAGCACCTACGACAAGCCCAATAAAGAATTAGCTTCCGCTCTTAGACAATCCAAGGATAGGATTACTAAGAAGGCTACTAAGATTCTCAATAAGACGTTTGAGAATATTACGGAAGATAAACTCATGGATGCCAAGTTAACAGACCTGGCGTTAGTAGCTAAGACTATGAGTGGTATCATTAAGGATATGGAACCTGCGTCTGAACGTAAAGATACAGGTGTTAATATTAATGGACCTTCGATTGTAATGTACAATCCTGGTTTCGCTAAAGAATCCTCCTTTGAAACAGTTGAAGCCCTAGAATAATTCAGGGTTGGAGTTAACATGGCGACAACCGCGCTTGTCAGTGGGAATAACGTTCTAGTACAGAATCAGGTATACGCTACACCTGGACTAGCTAAGTGGTGTGTAGGTAATGCAGCATTAGAAGTGGCTACTACAGTAGGAGCCTCATTTGTTGCTGTAGCTGCATCTACTACTGGATTTGTATTAGGCGGGGGGTTATTTCTTAGATGCCCTGGGGGTGCGGCAGTAGTCGTGCTCAGTAATCAGTAATGCACCCATTTGTTATGGATGCTGAATTTGTGAAATGGTTTACTACATTAGGAGTGGGTGGAGTCCTAGCGGGATTCATGTTCATGTTTTACCGTAAGGATGTTAAGCAGTATACTGAACTGTGGAAAACAACTTCAGATCAGATGATGGCAGTTATTAAAGATAACACCTCATCCAATACTAAGTTAATTAGTCTCATCGAAACTCAAGAACGTAATATGGTACGCAAGGAAGATATCGTTACCTTGATTGATAGAAAGTTTGATCAACGTAAAGATACACACTAGATGTCCTTTAATAAAGGTGAATGGCGACCGACACCTAAGCAGGCAAAGTTCTTAGCAGTACCTACAACTGTAAAGGAAGCCGCATACGGTGGGGGAGCAGGTTCAGCCAAGACAGACGTATTATTAGTTTATGGACTTATTCATGGATGGCATAAATACCCGGACTTTAAACAGGTATTCATGCGTCGAACATTTCCTGAATTACGAAATGAGATCATTCCTCGTTCGCAGCAGTTATATCCTAAGTTTGGCGCTACTCTCAATAAGTCCGATATGTGTTGGACATTTCCTAGAGAGGATCAATTTGGTGCTCGTGAAAGAGGAACGAATGACGGTGCTAGAATCTTCTTAGCTCAGTGTGAGGATGAGAACGATGTCCATAAATATGATTCAATGGAAATCAATCTCTACTCCCCTGATGAGCTTACCTCATTCACCGAATTTATTTATTTATATATTGGCTTCACTCGTACTCGTACTAGCAATGCTAATCTTCCTGCGATTATTCGTACAGCAGGTATGCCAGGGGGCATTGGACATACTTGGGTTAGGAAACGATTAGTAGATCCTGCTCCACCTCCTAATGATGGAAAGATTATAATCGGTCGCGGCGGTAATAAACGTATTTATATACACGCAACCGCGGCCGATAATCCTCACTTAGATCCTGGGTATATGCAATCGTTAATGGCATTACCCGAAGCTGAGAAGCGGGCTAAGTTATATGGCGATTGGAATGCGTACTCTGGACAGGTATTCGATGAGTTCCGTGATAAACATTATCCCGATGAACCTGAGAATGCACTTCACGTAATTCCACCGTTTGATATTCCTTCGTGGTGGCCTAGGATTGTAGTTGGAGACTGGGGATTTAAAGCACAAACCTGGGTAGGATTTGCTGCTATTAGTCCTAAGCGTAGGGTATACATCTACAGAGAACTGGTTTGGAAGCTCGTTAAGATTGAAGAATGGGCACCCTACGTTAAACAGTTCGTTGATAAGGAAGACCCTAAATTAATTCGTTTCTGTAAATCTGTCGGGCAGGACAGAGGACAGGAACATACTATACAACAGCAAATCTCTACGGCATTAGGTAGAGAAGTTGGGTTAAGTAATAACGCGCCTGGTACAAGATTAGCTGGTAAGATTCTCCTTCATGAATATTTAAGGTGGAAGCAGAAGCCGATTATTCCACAGGACGAAGTTTTACCATTTAACGAACAGTATTCACAGTGGTTATTACGTAATAAGGGAATTGTCGAATACAAGAATTATCTTCGTAGTTTTGATCCACAGACCGAAGAAGATAATATTCCGAAGCTACAGATATTCGATTGTTGTCCCGCGGTTATTGATTCGATTAAAGCGGCCAGTTACGATAAGAAAAAGATTGAGGATGTTGCCGAATACGACGGTGACGATCCTTATGATGGCTGTAGATATCTTGTAGACTTAGCTGATAGTTATTTTGATCTCGCTCAGGAAGAATTTGTAGAAGCTAAGAAGCGAGAGATTATACAATACAGGTTAGAGAATACTCAAGACTACACAGCATTCTATCGCAATATGAAACAACTGGACGCAGGTGAAGGCGATGATAATCCTGGACCAGTTAGTATTAAACGTTATCGTTCTAGGTGGGGTTCTAGATGAATTTTATTGTTAAATTCTTTCATGATATTAGAAATCCACACTGCCCCCATTGTGCAGATGAAATAGATCCATTAGTTGAACAGTTAAGAACTGAAGTTACTTCATTACGATACGAACGCGACCGTCTCCTTAATTACATCCTGGATGATCCTTCTGCTACTAATGCACTTAATAAAGTAGAAGAAGAACCAGAGGTAATTCAACCAAAGGTAGTTCCATGGAATGTACGCAGGCAGATGTTAGAAGCAGAAGATCGTGAGAAAGCAAGAATTCTGAAGCAGACTAAGAAAGAACAAGACGAAGCGATCTTAGAGCTTGAACGTAAAACGGGTATTATTGAAAACGTAGTTTTACAAGTAGGAGATGCAGATGTTCAAAGCGAATCCATCGAAGTCAATGACGGAACACATCAGCAGTATGGCAAAGGGTAAGCCTAAGAAGCATTTGTTCAGCAAGAAGAAGGGTGCAAAGTCTAAGGGTAAGTTCAACTTATTCAAAAAGGCTGAAACTGGACAGGCTTCAGACGAAGTGTAAATGAGTAAGATTGTTCTTTCCGAAGAACTTAAAATCGCCCTACAAACTGTTGTCACTGAATTTGACAATGAGGATACCGCTGTACGTGAACGGCAGGTAAGACAGTGGCGTAGGTATAAATATCTTTGGGAAGGCTTTACTCGTATTTGGTATAGTGAAGTTGCACATGACTGGCGTGTTTGGGACGAAAGTACATCAGCTGATTCAAATCTTAATCAAGAGTTCTACGATAAGCCTGTCAATATATTCCGTGCGTATCTGGAAAGTATTATTGCTGCTCTCAGTATTAGTGTTCCTGCTATTAAGTGTTTTCCTGATGATGCTGACAACACTCTTGATTGCATGACCGCTAAGGCGGGAGATCAGATTGCACAGTTAATCTATAAACATAATAACGTTTCTCTTCTATGGCTTCATGCTTTATTCGTGTTCGTTACGGAAGGTATGACAGCGTGTTATAGTTATCCTAAGGCTGATACGGCCTTTGGAACTTATGAATCTGATAAGGTTGAAGAGACTACAGAAGAAGGATTTGTTTGTCAGTTTTGCCAGACAGAACTCCCTGACGATTTGTTTAATGAACAAATCACTAATGAATTTCAGCCGGACGATGACGATGCTTTATTACAACAGTCCACTCAGAGTGGAGTTATTTGTCCTAATTGCGCGTCCGCTATTGATCCCGATTTACAGAAATCTAAACTCGTAGTTACTCGTATCGTTGGTACTACCCAGTTTCCCAAATCAAGAATCTGTTTAGAGATTTACGGTGGACTTGTAGTTAAAGTTCCCAACTACGCTCGTAAACAGGCAGATGCCCCTTATCTAATTCAGTCGTATGAAACGCATTACTCTAATGCAATTCAAACGTATCCTGAACTTAGAAATAAGAGTGGCTCTACTAAAATTACTCCTCAAAGTGGCGTAAGTGGTCCCGATCAATATGCTCAATGGGCAAGACTCAATCCACAATACCACGGGGAGTATCCTACTCAGACTGTTACTGTTAGAAACTGTTGGCTCCGTCCTTCTGCATTTAACGTATTAAATAATGAAGAGAAGGTAGCGGAACTTAAGAAGAAGTTTCCTAATGGTGCGAAAGTAGTCTTAATCAATCAGGATTTTGCAGAGGCTTGCAATGAGTCGCTGGATGATTGTTGGACTCTTACTTACAATCCCCTCTCCGATTATATTCATTTTGATCCTGCTGGTTCTCAGCTTGTTAGCATTCAGGATATTACTAACGATATCATTTCCCTTGTCCTTCAGACGATTGAACATGGTATTGGACAGACTTTTGCTGATCCTAAAGTTCTCAACTTTAAGAAGTATGGCGAGACAGAAGTAGCACCTGGATCTATTTATCCTGTAAATGCTGCACCGGGTAAATCACTTCAGGAATCCTTCTATGAACTTAAGACTGCTAACTTAAGTCCAGAGGTTCTGCCATTCTTCCAGAAAGTACAGGAATTAGGCCAGTTAACCTCTGGTGCTCTACCTAGTTTATTTGGTGGTAATCTTACTAGCGGTGGTGGTACTGCATCTGAATATTCTATGTCTCGTGCCCAGGCCATGCAGAGACAGCAGAATACTTGGAAAATCTTTACTTCGTGGTGGAAAGATATCTACAGTAAAGTTATTCCAATGTATATCAAGGAAATGCAAGAAGATGAACGTGACGTTCAACAGAACGAAGCAGGTTCATTCTTCAATGCTTATATTCGTAAAGCTGAAACTGAAGGTAAGATTGGCCGTATTGAATTAGAAGCTAATGAGAATATCCCACTTACTTGGAGTCAGCAAAAGGATACGGTTATGGAGTTACTCCAAAATCCCAATCCTGAAGTTGCTCGTATTATTAATGACCCTAATAATATTAAAAATCTTCAAGATGCTATTGGTATTACTAATTTCCATATTCCAGGCGAAGACGATAGAGAGAAACAGTTAGACGAGATTAAAGAACTTTGCATTGGTGCTCCTGTACCTTCTGCTATGATGGAAGAAGGTATGGGAGATGAAATGCAGATGGAATCTTCTGTTCCTGTTGAACCGTTAATTGATGATCATGAAGTTCACGCTGCGGTATGTCGCAGATTTTTAGTAAGCGAAGGTGGTAGACAATTACGATTAGAGAATCCAGACGGATACCAGAATATTCTTTTACATATGCAAGCGCATATGATGTTAATTGCTCCCATTTCGCAGCCGACTCAAGAAGGCAATAAGGGTAGTCAGCCGGCACCCAAAGGTGATGCGACACCATTAGCGGAGAAAGATAATGTTTCCACAGATTAAGTTATTATACGCAACTGATGATGCTCCGGGTATTGCTGTAGAAGATACTAAGGTTGATGCTTTAGATTTTCTGAATAGTGAAGAAACTTTGGAAGTACCTGAAGTAGATGATGAATCTGAAGATGACGAAGAGTTACCAGAAGTTAAGGACGAAGTTAAGGTAGAAGATGAGTTAGAAGAAGAACTTGAAGATAAGGTTGATACCGAGGAAGTTTCTTTATCTGTTCCTCGTAAAGCTGTATTAGCTAAGTATCCCAACGTATTCAAGGATTTTCCTCATCTCGATAAAGCTGTTTATCGTGAGCAGAAGTATTCTGAATTACTTCCCACGATTAAGGATGCAGAAGTTGCTGTTGAGAAGGCTGCACAGTTAGATAGTCTCAGTGAAGATTTACTCCAGGGTAATACGATTAATATCCTGAAGAACATTAAAGAAGAAGATCCGAAACTCTTTGATGTTGTTGTAGATAAGTATCTTGAGAATCTTCGTGATGTAGATACACAGGCTTATTATCATGTCATGGGGACAGTGATTAAGTCTACGATCTTAGCAATGGCTAATTCCGGAGATGAAGATAATAAGATCGCGGCTGGTCTTATTAACAAGTTCATCTTCAATTCAGACAAGTTCACGCCTGCCACTAGATTATCTCAGGATTCTGGTGAAAAAGATGAACGTACTAAGGCTATTGAAGAAAAAGAAAAGCAGTTCTTTGAGAAGCAGTTAGATACTCATACGACTGCTGTCAATACTCGTATCCATAACATCGTTACATCAGCTATCGATAAGAACATTGATCCACGGGGATCTATGAACGAATTTACTAAGAATACTGCTATTGAGAAATGCACTTCGCAGCTTCAATCACAGATTTCTAAAGATACTCGATTCCAGGGTATCTTAGATAAACTGTGGCAAAAGGCTGCTGAAAATGACTTCAGTCAGGAATCGCTAGACCGTATTCGATCGGCCTACTGGTCTAAGGCCAAAGGTTTACTGCCTGATATTATTCGTAAGACACGTAATACCGCCCTGAAAGGACTGGGCACAAAAAGTCCTAATGAGAGGAGCCAACCTTTACCTGTAGGACGACCTTCGTCATCTAGACAGAATCAAAATAATTCTGCACCCAGATCGAGTGGAAGTTCTGATAAGGATAAAGCGCGGCAAATACCAAAAGGTACTAAATCAGTTGACTTCCTCATGAGGGACTAATATGGCAGTTGTTGAATCTAATGTTACAGCATTAGAACTTGAAAGGGTTATCCCTAAAGTTCGAGTGTTGTTTGAGCGGGACGATAAGTTTTATTCTAACATTAAGAAGCGTGATGTTGAGAAGATTAGTTCTCGACAGATGCGTATTCCGTTAGAAATTCGTCCCGGTGGTAGCTTCCAGTACTTTGATGCAAACGGTGGCGATTTAGGACGTGGCGGCGGCCCGACTTTCGATAAGGCTGTGCTTAGTTCTGTATTCGTCAGCGAGAACATTGAATACACGAAGTTAGTTCAGTGGTCTACCGATGATGATCGGAAGGCTATTGTTAATGCTGTGCGGCGTCTTACTGCTACTGCTATTGACGAATTACGTCGTCAGTTAGACAGTCAGTTAATGCAGCCGGGTACTGGTGTAATCGGTACGATTACTTCAGATACTCCTGCTGGTGGCTCTAGCGTTTTCTTATGTACTACCGATGGTTTCGGTGTACGTTTGATGCGTTATGGTCAGACGGTGCAGGTGTTTGATACTACGTTGGCAACTAACAAGGGTAGTGGTACCATTACTTCTTGGGACGTTGAAAACAAGACTGTGACGGTTACGCCGCAAATTGCTGCTACTACTGCTGGTGACGTTATTGTTACTGCTGGTATTACTGCACCTGCTTCGTTACCTGCGCTGTATGGTGTTCCGTATCATCACTCGAATTCTACCACTGGTACGTGGTTAGGATTCGCGCGTAATACGACGCCTGAAATCCTGTCGAACCGTGTTAATGCTAATTCTTCGGGATTAGTGTTACCGTTTGCCCGTCTTGCTATTAACAAGATTGGTAATCGTACTGGTATCGATAATGATTTCAATCCGAATGCGTGGACGCATCCTTGCCAGAAGCAGGCATATGAAGAGATCGGACAGTTAGTTTCGATCATCCATAAACAGGCTAAAGAAGAAGGCCTGAATATGTACTTCAATGACAACATGCAGATGGCGGGTGCTCCAGTTAAGTGCTCGTATAACTGGGATAAGACGCGCATCGACTTCGTTGTGGATGATGTGTGGGGACGTGGCGAAGTGTTACCCATCGGCTTCTATAAGACTGATGGCCGTAGCATTTTCGAAGTGCGTGCAGCTTCGGGTGGTGTTATGACTTCTGATATCTTCTACATGGTAGTTGGTATGCAGACGTTCGTTACTAATCCTGCGGCTACTGCGTATATCGATAACTTGGCTGTTCCGTCGGGGTACTAATATGGCAAGTACAGCTACTGTTACTGCTAAGATTGGTCCAGGCTTAACTGCTACAGCGGTTGTGTTGAGTGATATTCGTAACTTTACCTTTGATTGCGATGGTAACAGTTTGTCTATCACTTTACGCAATGGTGAAGTTAAGACCTTCGCGGGCTATACCACCATGCTTGTCACTAAGAGTGGCAGCAATTACACGTTAACCGTTTCCTAGAATCATAAGGAGGTTGGAGGCATGATTCCAGGACTTACGTCTAAACTCAGTGAAAGTGAATTAGTCGCGGCTGCCACTATTAGTCCAAAAACGGACGTAGTGTTCATCACGGGTACCACTGCAATCAAGACTATCGTTCCGCCTTACGCAGGATTTAGCGGAATCCTATTCTTAGTCTCGAAAGATGCAGCGGGTATTGCAACGTTAACAACGGGTAATATCCAGTTAGTCGTTTCTCTTACTACGAGTGTTGCTACGGCATTCATTTATAGTAAGAAGAACGATAAGTGGTATCCTGGCGCAGTTTCTTAGTAGGGGTTAAACAATGAGTGATCTGTTATTTCAGAACATCCTGAACTCACAGAGCAATCAGCAGCCTGCGCCGGCTACGTTTGTCGCAGCTGCTACAATTGCTCCACAGTCGTATGTATCCTTTATTACGGGTACTACGGCGTTAGTGACTATTACTCCGCCGGTTAGTGGTCAGCATTCGTTAGTTCTCATCTCGAAACTTACGAATTGGGCTGGTGCATTAACGACGGGTAATATTCTTGTTGCTAGCATCACGAACGGTACTACGTGGTTGAATCGTCCTAACCTGTTTGTCTATGATCCCTTACAGGCTAAGTACTTCCCCATGTATGCGGTTCTGACTACGACTGCCCCATAATGAATATAGCTTCTGCTCTTAAAATCACTGGTTGGATGACGGAGCAGGAGCTATACTTTCTTGCCGAATCTGCGGCTAAGTCAACTCTGATCTTAGAAGTAGGTTCATACTGCGGCCGATCCACACGGGCAATGGCAGATAATACGCGCGGTATTATTCATGCCATTGACCCGTGGGACGGTAAATTCCAAATCTACAAAGGTACCCTACTTGAAAATGGGGACAATATAAAATATACAATCTTTTTTAATAATCTCTTACGTTATATTGAGTCTGGTCAAGTTCAAGTTAATCGAATGAACTTCCTAGATTTTAAAATTATTGACCCCCCTAATATGATATTTATTGATGCAATTCACGAGTACGAAGCAGTTAAAAAAGATATTTATCATGCCATGTCTCTTATGAAAAAGGGACTTCTTTGTGGACATGATTATTGTGATGCATGGCACGGAGTTATTGAAGCGGTTAATGAAATTTTTGGAAATAAAGTTAACACTTGTGGTACAATTTGGTGGGTGGAATTATGAACTTTGAATTTTCAAATATGAAGGCTCCGGGTGATAAACGTCCCACTTGGCGTGGAGGTATCATCCAGATTCATATTACTCGTGCGTGTAACTTATCCTGTACTCATTGTACCCAGGGTTCTAACTTTGGCGGCCGTCCTGTAATGATGAGTGAGGAAAACTTTGAAACTGCTGTAAAATCATTACGTAATTATTTTGGTGTAGTTGGAATCTTTGGTGGTAATCCAACTATGCACCCACAGTTTCATGTATTCTGTGAGATTTTAGCTAAATATATTCCATTTGAAAATCGTGGATTATGGAGTAATAATTTAATGGGTCATGGCGCGTTATGCCGTGAAACTTTCAATCCTGCTGTATCGAACTTAAATGTTCACTGTGATAAGGCAGCATTAGAGGAAATGAAGCGCGATTGGCCCGAATGTAATCCTATTGGTCAGTATGATAGTGGTCATTCCCCCGTATATGTATCCATGAACGATCTTAATATCATGTATACAGATAAAGTTAAGATGATTAACAACTGTGACATTAATCAGTTGTGGTCAGCTATGATTTGTCAGACTCGTCATGGATTACGTGCATTCTTCTGTGAGATTGCAGGTGCTCAGGCGATGTTAATGGATAATGCTAATGACACAGGATTACCTGTATCCGATAACTGGTACAACCTCCCCATTACTGCATTTGAAGATCAAATTAGAGCACACTGCTTCAACTGCGGTGTACCGCTTAGAGGAAAAGGTGATCTTGCCGTTGGCGGAACAAAGGAGTATGTATCGGAAACATATCTCCCAATTGCTAAACTCAAACAAAAGAACAAGGAGATTGTATTAGTTAAAAATGTAAAAGATTTAGGTGAAACTGTTAGACGAGCTACGGATTACATTAACAATGGACTTGAACCTGCTCCGTCTACAAATGGCGCATGGTTCCCCGTTTACTAGGAATTATTTCAATGAACAGAGTAATGATTTGCGTTCCCACTATGGAAATGGCACGTCGTGCGGATTTCTATGATTATGTTAATATGATTGAGAAGAACATTCCTGATACGGAAGTTGCTCAGTCATTTGCACATGGACAGTCTCCCGCTCGTAATCGTAATACGATGATTGAGTTGGCGATTCAGAATGGTATGACTCATATCCTTTTTCTGGATGATGATGTTGTTCCACGTCCTGACATTCTGAAGAAGCTGTTGGCTCATGATAAAGATATTGTCACCGGACTGTATCTTATGAGGAGTCATCCACATCTTCCGATTCTATTCGATGAGTCTTATACCAATGGTTCGTGCCGTTTCAGTATCTTACGTCCGGGTCTTAAAGGACTTGTTGAAGTTAAGAATACTGGATTAGGTGCAGCACTTATCAAGACTGACGTATTCAAGAAGATGGCAGATGATCTTCCGTGGATTCGTCTGGGACAGTGCGAAAAAGATCATTGGTGCGATGATATTGATTTCTTTAATCGCGCTCGTGATATTTATGGGTATAAGATTTGGTGTGATCTTGAGTGTCCTGTTGGTCATATGTTATCTGCTACTATCTTCCCATTACGTCAGGAAAATGGTGAGTGGATGACCGCGGGTACGTTTGACCAGAAGAACATCTTTTATTTACCCCAACATCAGCCTACTCAGGACGAAGTTGATAGAGATGTTGCTAAGGGTAACTTTGTGGTTGGATCTCCATTTGCGGAGGCTAAATGAGCGGCCCTGTGGATGATGAAGTGGATCGTATTAATATTCAACTCCGTAGAGAGTTTGGTGTTGATATGACTTCCGATCGTCCGAATTATCGTGTTGTCTGGAGTAATGATCAGTATGAAAAACGACTGATGCATTATACCGACAAAGGAGTAGAACTTCTTAGTCCTGAAGTTCGTGAAGTTCCGAAGTATAAACAGTGGGCAGCTGACCGTTATATTTTGGAACGTTTATCTTTTATTGGCGAAATGGATGCGGCTAAGGAAATGACAGTTCATAAAATTTCCTATGAACCAATCTGGTCATTCGTTGATAATAAAATGAATTATTTACCTCCACGATATGAAGTAGCTAAGATCATCATTGATGCTCTTCATGCTAAGATTCATGGGGATAATTCATTAGCCAAGTATAAAGATAAGACTAACGATCCAGAAGAAACTGCTAGGAGAGTTGAAGCAATTCAACATGAGCTTTTTGGTGAGGAAACTGCTACAGGTGATGCACTTGCACACGGTGAAGCAATTGTAGTTCCTCGTAATTATGAAAAGGGAGTTCACTAATGTCAATTTTAGGAAATCTAAATCGACAGACGAATCGCGCGCCTGTCAATCCATTAGATATCAGCACAATTATCTCAATCTTTCCAAAGGTAATTGCACCAGAAAAGAAACATACGATTCAGCCTGGTGTATTTCAAATTCCTTTTGGTAGATTTACTAAGCCAGGTCTTTTAGAAGTTGGGCCTTCTAGTTGGTGGAAAGAAACTGATGAAGGACAGCCTCTATTAGAGATTCCACATTCATCTATTACAGTAGCACATTCTGTTGTACGTGATTGGATGGTTGGATTATTAGCCTGTGATATGGCTGATATGCGTCCGGGAGTATTCTACGTTCCGGGTAGAGTTACTGAAGCTGACCTTAAGAAGGTAGAATATCTTGCCCTTCTTGAACAGGCTAATACCCGTCAGCGCGCATGGTTCTTAGAACTGGTTAGAATCGCTGATACTTTATGGGCACGTACTAGCGGTAATCCTTTAACGATTTCAGACGATATGAAATTGGCTGCGAAGGAATTAACGTTAGATAAGCCGTGGGTTAAGGATTTCCAGTCCTTCGCTATGGTTAATTGCAAGGGTTGTGGAGCACTTAAGAATCCTCTGTATCCAGTTTGCCCGAATTGTAAGTTAGTTGATGATCCAGAAAAAGCTAAGGCTATGGGCCTTACTTTCGCAAAGTAGGTAAAGCATGGCTACAACGGACGTTACAGTTGCAGATATTTTAGATTTATCCGCGTCGTTAATGAATGATACGGCTAAGACTAAATATACCTACACCGCGATGTTACCGTATTTCAATATGGCTCTTGCTATGATGCAGGAACATCTTGAATTAAGTGAAATTCCAGTAATGGAAAAAACTGCGGTCGCGGTTACGGTTACTGCGGGCGACACGGCTATTGTAGCTAATTCAACTACGGTTCCGTCGTATCCTACTGATCTTATTGCTATTCAGCAATTATGGGAAAGATTAGCGGGATCGTCGGAACCGTATACTCCAATGTACAAGAGGAATTATCTTCCTCATTACCTGGATGGTATTCAGGTATCCGAACTTGTTTATTGGACTTGGTTAGATCAGGAAATTCAGTTTATCGCAGCTACGACTGACCGTGAAGTGAAGATTGATTACATCAGACAGCGGTATGTAAATACCATTACAGATACAACTACTGCAATTGATGTAATGAATTCCCGCACCTTTTTAGAATTCAAAACAGCTGCATTATGTGCACGATTTATTGGTGAAAATCCTGAACGCTCAGCTCAGTTAAATATAGAAGCTGAGGGTAAAGATGGAAATGGTGGAGCGTTAGGTAGATTATTAGCCATTAATGTTAAAGATGCTCAGGATGTACAGATTCGACGTAAGCCTTTTATGTCTGGTTATAAGTCGAAATCTACCGTTTAGGTTCTGACATGAGAGATCACGATAGCAAAGTTATAACAAATTTTAACGGATTATTCCAAAGGGGAGATCCGGAAAATACACCTGAAGATCACTTTCAGGCGTCTAATAATATGCGCCATCAGGGTCAGTCAGTAATTACTCGTGATGGTATTATTATATCCCAGGATGTTAACGCTGTAACACCTTTACAGAATGTTCGTCGGATTTATAATTATCCGATGTTAACTCAAAACAGTCTATTGGTGTTAAGTTATAATGTCGCTACATCCACTGGTACTATTAGTCATGTGGTCAATAGTACTACTCAGTATACTGTATTTTCTACTACGGGAATGACAGATTTTGCATTTGTTCCTTTTGGTGGACGTGCATATTTCTGTCCCTTTGGTACCTTCGCTAATGGCGAAGAAATGGTAGAGAAAGGATTAGATAATGAATTTCTCTACGTATACGCAGGCGCGGGTGTAACTGCACGTAAAGCTGCGGGTACTGGTATTGGTGCGGGTATGACAGTTGCGGCAGGCGCGGCTGGACATACTGATGCAGGATTACATATTTATGGAGTAGTCAGTGAAACGGCTTCAGGATACTTAAGTCCACCGGGATCACTTACTACATTTACCAATTTACCCGGACAGTCAGTTTCATTTGGTACCATTCCTACAAGTGGTGATACAAATGTAGTTGCTCGTCATATTGTAGCATCTAAGAAACTTACCACTTATAACGGTAATCCTGAACAATATGATTTATTCTTTATCCCCGGTGGCACTATCAGTGATAACACTACTACTTTCCTTAACAATATTTCATTCTATGATGCCGATTTACTGGAAGATGCATCTTATCTGTTTGATAACTATACGGAGATTCCAGCAGGTGCATTTTTAACTTTATATCATGGACGCTTAGTTTTAGGTGCGACTTACGATGATTTCAATCTCGTATTAGTATCTGAACAGGGCGAGCCGGAAGCTATTAATCAAATCGACGGATTATTAGCCACTCAACCTAACGGATTCCCAGTATCAAACGCGGCTGAATTTAGGGACGTTCTATATGTATTCCGTCCCAATTCAACGATGAGTTTTACAGATAATGATGATGTTCCCGCTAGTTGGCCATTAGTAGATGTTGACGCTGCATTAGGAACACGTCCACATGGTATCTCGCAATTTCTTAACAGTGCTACACAATCCGTGGATTTTCTTGTTGTTGCAACTTATCAGGGTGTTAGTCTCTTTACAGGCGGTTATCAGACTCCTGAATTAAGTTGGAAGATGGAAGATTTATGGAAATCATTCGATCGTACTTTATTTAATAATGTTCAGATTGTTAACAATGCAGTCAAGAAGCGATTGTATATTGTAACTCCTGAACGTTATTTATTAGTTGGATTCTGGCAGAATGGAATGAATCCAAAGAATATTCAATGGGAACAGTGGACTTTCGTACAGCCTGTTAATACTATTGCTGTTACGACCATTGATGAGGATATCATCGGATCGGATATCTTCTAATGCCTACTACTACATTTACATTTGGTGATTTTACAAATATTGTGGCCATTAGTGGCCCTACATTTGTTAATGCTGTTGATATTGCAGCAGCTCCACTTAATCCAAATTTTGGTGGTAGTTACAGTGAGCCCGCTTATCATGTAGATGGAGATAATACATATTCGGATTCTGCTTCTGCATCCGGTGTGTGGGGAGCTGATATAGATTTTGCGGGGGCTATTAGTCAAATTCCTACTAATGCTCGTATAACAAAAGTCACTGTAAGAATGAGGCTTTCAGGGGCTTTAACTACATCTGATATTACTGCTACATTTGCTAATGAAGTTCCTCCTAATTCTGATGGAATCGCGACTGCTGGTATAAGAGTACAATTTATTGTTCAGGCTCCTTCATCTACTGTATTCTGGAGAACTGCTTTTAGTTTTGTTAACACTCTTACCGATGTTGTTGATGGTCCTACTCCTCCTGTATCAGCTTCTAATTCTTCATCACCGACATTACAATTTTATTATTCAGAATATGATTTTACAACTAATCCACACGGTGATTTTCCAGATGGATATATAGATTATCTTGATTTTATTGCTAATTTCACTCAGGTTAGATTTACTCAAACAATACTATCAGACGTAGAATCTAGATTTGATTTTGGTGGACAGCCTCCTACAGCTACAATTGATGGTCTTTCTGCGGGTGGAATTAGTTTACAGGCAACCGACCCGGAAATGATAGTTGAGTGGTATATGGCACCTAATTGGGCTATTACATCTGATGATCCATTAGTTCTGCCTGATAATATTATTAAAATTACTCGTCCTGATCCTGAAGTACCCGTTGAGGAAGATGATGAAATTGTAAAATCTGTCATTGTTGGGGAGAAAGAAATCTTTCCTGATGATCCGTGGGTAATCTTATGGACGCGTTTTGAAATTATTCTCCATTGTCCCGCAGATGAAGTTGATGACCCTATATCTATTTCAATTACCCTTTTTGATGGAGTTGTACCTTTAGGATCTATAGATGTTACTACTGCGGATTTATCTGGAATTTACCAATTAGATATTAATGCTACTAATGATACTTTATATACCCGTTCAGGAACTACTACTTCAACGACAGAAGCAGCTATTCCTTCTCCCTTCTTTGTTACTTACTTTGTAGATAATAAAGAAACTGATGTAATGCACTATACTGGTAGTAGAATGCGTATTAAGGGAACTGGATTAGCTCATCAGCAATTCCATTCTCTTGATTCTATTAATACGGAATCATTTGGTGATTTGACATTATTCCAAATGACCAATTTGAGTCCATTTGCGCTTGCCAATTTCATTGATCAACAGTGTGCATTACGTGTGTATACTACAGCAATTGATGAAATTATGAACGTTAGTCAGATTGCAATCTTCTTCAAAAAACTTTACACTGGATACCCACAATGACAAAGTTACTTTTAATTCTTGCGTTATTACAGCCTGCACCTGTAGGTAGTTCCAATCAGAAGTTTGCTTGGGATCAGGTAGCATTAGACTTAGCAGAGGCTCAAGCATATACTTATAAGTATTATCCTGATGGTAGCACAACTGGTATTACTTTCCCTGTAGTTACCTGTACAGGTGCAGTATCACCATTTGCTTGTTCTACTCCAATTCCTGCATTCACTCCGGGGGTGCATAACATTACTATTACAGCGGGTAACGCAGCAGGGGAATCAGATAAGTCCCTCCCTTTCGTTTTCGCTTTCGTCGTAACTCCGGGGAAGCCTACTAACATTCGTATTGGAGGTTAGAATGAGTGATAAGCCAGACGAAAAGAAGAAATGTCCGAATAAGCTTCCTAGTATTGGAGAGTTAGCTTTTTTACAGTTACTTAAAATTAAAATGGATGGCGATAAAACTTATACTGCTAAAAAACTTCATGAGGAATTAAGTAGCCACTGGAAACAAGTGTCGGAAGCCGTTAAACTCGCGGAAGAAAAGAAGGAGAAGAAGTAATGCCTATCCTATGGGTTTTAGCATCACGCGCAGGACAAGCCACTCCTGCTACTCAAGCTGCGGCTGCGCAACTGTCTGAAGCTTTAACTGTTGCTGGCTACTTCATCTTAACTGGTATTGCTTATTGGTTTGCAGAACGTGAACCAGAGCCGGTAGTCGATGTGTATATTGATTTTGATCCTGATCCCACATGGCAGTGTGAAGTTCATCCATACGGTAGCTGCTATGGTCAGGGTTGGGGCTGTCAGTATTCCCCCATCTAATAGTATCGGTGGATAATGAACGCAAGCGTTGATCCTACTCGTCTCTATACAACTTTAACTAATACAGGTCTGCGTCAAAAAGATCCTATCCTGTATCAACTGTTGTATAATTTGATTGGGACGCTTGCTAAATTAAAATCCACCGTAGACGATGATAACAGTGGTAGTGGAGGTTCAACTGATACTACCACTGTTACTCAAATAATCCAACAGTTATCATTAGGTGATGATAGTGGTGGAGGTGGTGATGATGGGCCACCGGGACAAAGGGGAATAGATGGTGCTCAAGGTATTCAAGGTCCGATGGGGCCAATGGGTGCTATTATATTTCCTCCTGATGCAGAAGATGGAGATATTCATCCTGCACAAATAGGACCACAGGGTAATCCGGGTATTACTGGCCCACAAGGTCCGGCAGGCCCACCCGGACTACCTTCAGAAGATGGATTAGAAGGTGATTCATTTCGTATCCCCGGTATACCTGGGCCTCAAGGTGGTACAGGATTACCCGGAGCTACAGGATCTCCTGTATATTTTGAAGATGGATTAGATGGTGAGCCAGGATTATTCGTAGTACAGCCTGCTCCAGTTCCACCCTCTGTATATGCATATGTTTATCGTAGTACTGCACAGACTATTACTGATAATACATTAACTGCAATTACTTTTGATAATGCTCCTGTTGATGCTAGTGTATTCTGGAGTTCAGGTAGCCCAACTAAGTTAACTGTTCCTACTGGTAAAGACGGAACATATATTATTCTCGGTCAAGTTGAATGGGTTATCTTCGGAGCTACCGGATTCGTATCAGTTGGAATTTATAAGAACGGTACTTTAATTGCCGAACAGGAAGTTAACGTAACTGGTATTACTCCTACGATTCAAGTTGGAGTTCAAGAGAATTTAATTGCCACTGACTTTATTGAGCTTAAAGTACTTGCTGATTCGTCCGGAGCATCATATGATACGGTTGGTGGTGCTCGTTCTGTTTTCTTACAGTTAATTAAAGCTGCTGCTGTAACTGGTGGTTCAGGTGGCGGAGGCTCTAGCAATTTTACTGCTGCTACGGTTACTACTAGCCAGACACAAGCATCAAATACTGCATATGGTGATTTAGCTACAGTGGGTCCGGCTGTTACATTAGTATTAACTGGAACTATTGCTATTATCTGGATTAGTGCTGGAGCTGTTAAAGGATCTGCTGGAAATTCTTGTATGATTGCGCCTGCAGTTTCAGGGGCTTCTACTGTAGCTGCTGCTAATGGAAATGCTGCGATTGTTTCTGCTTCTTCAGCATCCCACGATAATACGTTAGCGAGAGTTTTAGTTCTTACGGGGCTAACTCCTGGAAGTAACACATTTACTATAAAATATCAAAATAATGGTGGTGGTGTTTGGACGTTCCAGAACCGCAGTATTGCAGTTTACGCTCCTTAGGAGAATAAGATGGCAGCTAACAAACCGTTTAGATTCGGACCGATTGCACTTACGAATACTCTCACCACTAACCTTCTTAATCCCGGTACGTCTACTGGTGGTGTTAATGCGGGTTCAGGTACTAACTTAAGAATCATTCTTAAGCATATTCGTATTGTCAATAAGACTGCGGGTGCGGTCACGTTTAGTCTGTATATTGGTGCTACTGGTGCAAACGCGGCCGGTACGGAGTTTATGGGTATTGGTACTTCCGTTGCTGCCAATAGCTACGTTGATTGGTATGGTTTACTTCCTCTTGATCCTGCTGATTTCTTAGTTGGTGGAGCGTCTGCTGCTACTTCACTTACTATTCAGGGTGAAGGCGAAATCGGCCTTGTGTAAGTAGGAGGTTAAAATGCCAGGTGGAATTTCCGAAGAATACTACACAAAGCCAAAACCTACGCCTGTTCAAACTTCATATAGTAATGCTGCAACTGCCACAAAGCAGAATGCGAATGACTATGAGGGGATAATGAATAAGTGGAAGGACATTTATCAGAATGTCCCCACTGGTGCAGGTAGTGGTGCAGCGGATATCAGAAATAACTATGTAAAGCCCACCTATGAGACTACACCTGATTATACAGGTGCAATCGGTAGGATGAAGAATACGGCTGACAGGGGATTATATAGCGATGAAGAAAAAGGAGATATCCGTGAGCGTGGCATTAGTCCGATTCGATCGGTATATGCTAATGCTCAGAGAGGTGTAAATAGACAACGTCGTTTACAGGGAGGATATAGTCCTAATTATGCTGCTGTATCCGCTAAAATGGCGCGTGAAATGAGTAGTCAGTTATCTGATGCTACTACTCGTGTGAATGCACAGTTAGCACAGGATGTAGCTAGTCAGCGTGCTGCTGGTCAGTCACAATACTTAAGTACTGCATCACATGAACAGGACTCACGTAATCAGTTTGGATTAAGTGCGGCTGATTCTGCTAATAGAAATAACTTATCAGCAGTTGATGCAAGTATGAAGGATTACTGGATGCCTACTCAGCTTAAGTCACAAGCTGCACAGGGTATGACTAGTACGTATGGTACCACTCCTGCATGGGCCAATACGATGAATAATACTGCACAGAATGAGAATAGATTAGCTCAATCTGCTGATCAGGAACAGAATAACGCTAAACTTAAGAAATTGCAGTTATACGGAGGGGTACAGTAATGGGCATGTTTGATACAGCCGAATTTGGTACTCCTAACTTAAAATCCGTAGATACTAGTTTGGGGCATTTCCTTAACTATAAGGAACAAGAAAAGCGTAAGAATATGGAGATGGAGAAGGAAATGGCTAATTTCCAATCCAATCTTCGACTACAGGAAATGGATAAGGCAATGAATCAACAGCGCGTTGCCAAAGCCATGGAACCATTAAATGTAGTAGAAGCTCCAGGTATGATGACGCCTGCATTACAGGGTAGATTAGACGTAGAACGTGAACGTAATCATGCCTTGAGTGATAGTAATATGCTCAAGAATTCTATCGCTCAACAGAATGCGGATACACGTAGGGATTTAGGCTATGAAGGCTTAGAGACTAAACGTGATATTGCAGGTCAAACGTTAGCTACACGGGAAAATATTGCAGGTCAGAATAATCAAACTAGATCTGAGATTACCGATAAGAATATCGCTGGACGGGAATCCTTAGAAGGGACTCGTCAGATTAATCGAGCTACTAATATTAATACCCGTGGTAGTCAGATTCTTGATCAGATTCATGCTCGTGGTGGAGAAGATCGACAGACTAAATCAACGGCTAGTCCTAATACAAATGCTAATAATCCTTCTCAGCAGGCTGTTGCTGAAAAGAGTCGTACTAATGAGTTTATTAATAGAAATCCCAATCTGGCCAAATGGGTAACTTTTGATCCTAATACTGGTATGCCGTCTGTTACTCCACCCAGTACTGGAAATTCAATGTTTAGTAAGGGCGGTCCTACTCAAGATGAATATCATCAGATTCTTGCTGGTATTTATGGACAGGGTAGTTCTCCCACTTATACTAATGTTCCTAGTGCATCTGGGCCAGCGGGTAGTAATAGTTCCAGTGATAGGGTAAGAGTACAGTTACCTAACGGACAGATTGGTACTATGCCACGTTCACAGGCCAGTCAACCGGGTATTAAGATTCTTGGTGGGGGTTAGTAATGCCACAGTTTCCTGAGCCTGCACGTCCTTCTAATCATAGAGCTAAGTGGACTAACGCTGATCTTCCTTCAGTTAGTAAGTATGGTTATCCTGAAGGATTTGAGCCTGAAACTCAATTAAATCTACAGGGATTCGAGCCACTTGAGAATGTAGATTTAAGGGCACCTACAAAGCCTGAACAGCCTAAATATACAGGTGATCCTAATAGACGGCCGGCGGGTGAGGATATTCCTGATAATGAGGCTAATGCCTTCGGACTTAAGAGTATTTGGAATGCGGTTAATACCCCATTAACTGATGTATTTCCAGACTTGCCGTCTGCTTCTAAATTAGCTAAAAAAGCTAGTGAATGGATTAATCCTAACAGGGAAGCTGATTACGGCCTCCGTAGCGTAGCATCTGCATATATTGAATCGTTAGGCCACGTAACGGATGGTATGACTAGTCCGTTAAGTTTAGGTACTATTGGTGCAGGCTCTGCAGGTACAGCATTAGCTAAATCAGGTGCTAGAGCTGCCGCACGAACATTTGCGGCTGAAGGTGCTCCTACGACGGACGCGGCCGTAGAAGGTATTAAGCAGATTGGTAAATTCCGTGCTGCAAATACGTTACGTAATATTGAACGTGCGGCAGGTATTCCACAGGTTATTGAAGGTGGTAGGGCATTAGCTGATCCCAATATGGCTTGGGAAGATAAGCTTAATGCTGTAGGCGGTGCTGCGGTTGGTGCGCTCGGACTGCGTAATAGTCCGCATGTTAATCATTTAGCTGAATCATTATCTGGCCCTGTACATGGACCTGATGTACCCGCCGGATGGACAGGTGAATACAAGCAGCCATTCTTAGCTGATGTTAATCCTCCGGGTGAGAATATTCCTGCACCCACTGGGCAGCGTAGTTTTGATTTTAATCAGAAGCCTGATCTACCACAGGTTAGGATGCCGAATGAATTTTTACCGGATAATTCATTTGATGTTAATGCTGAACCTGCACGTCCGGGACCATTAAATATTCCACGTAGAGGTGATCCATTACCTCCTAATGGTGTATTTGATGAATCTGGTAGGTCAATTGCAGATTTCCAGCCTAATAGACCATCTGAATTACCTGTACGTGATGTATTACAACCTGATAAACCGGCTGAACCTGTTGTATTCGAGAATCGTGGATTTGGTAGACAGCCCCGTGTTAAGGATGAACCTCCATTAACTAGACAGCAGGAAATTGCTAATAAAATAGCAGCTGATGAAAGAGAACGTTATAAGAATAATCAGTACGATGATCAGGGAAGATCAGTATTCCCTAAGAAATTAGATACTACTAATGACCCTGAAATGGGTAAAGAACCGAGTCCATTCCCTGTAGCAGACGAAGCTGTAATGGATGAAATGCTTCGTAATAAACAGGTGGATTATACTAACCCCCGTTTAGAGGATATCCCCCTACAGGGATTAAAGGGTACTCAGAGTACCGTTGATCCCAATACTGTTAGTGATTATCAGGGAAAAGGCGACCGTCCACGATTAACTGAAGTACCGGATTCAGCTAAGGGTAGAATGGATGATCAAGCACCTGTGGTTATACGAATTGGAGATGAGAATATTCTCGCAGGGGGACATCACAGAGCTACGGCTGATTTGGCTAATGGAAAAGAAAGCATCCAGGCGATTGTTTATGATGCGAACGTACCACCAGAATTACTTGCACGCTTTAAGGCTTCTTTAGATGCTGATAAGGCTCGCGCATTTGAGAAAGATCAGTTATCTGATAATCCTTCTGTTATCGATGATAATGGTCAGATTGGATGGGAACCTGATCCTGATCAGCGTGGTTATACAGGAAAACCTCTTACCCAGGAACAGTATAATAAAGTAAGAAATAAGTTTTGGGACTTACAGAATCAAGGGGATTTATCTCCTGAACAACTGAAAGAAGCTCATAAATTAACAGAAATTTTATCTGATCCTCGTTATGAGAAGTTTGATACTGAACAGCAGCCTATTAGATATCCTAAGGCAGATGCAGAAGAAGTAATGCACGGGGATACCCTTGAAGTTGCTACTCCTGATGGCGAAACTTTCTGGTTGGATAATATCAATAATCCTGAAGAAATTACAGCTAAAATTCGTTCGGGTGAATTAGAAGTTATTCAGAAAACAGGCAATAAAGGAATGAAATCTGCTGGTAGTGGTAGTACACAGCGACCGGTGTTTGGAGATGAACCTAATGTATTCCCCATGGAGATGAGGGCCAAAAAGAAGCCTGAAAATGTGGCTATGGGTGGTGCTGAGCCTCGTGTATTAGATATCTTAGGTAATAGTTTATATGGTAAAAAGCCTGAAGTAGTTGCTGTTAAAGAGCTATTACAGAATTCTATTGACGAACATAAGATTAGTGGATCGACTGAGCCTCTTAGAGTTGTATTAGATAGAACCACTAAAGATCCCGTTACGGGAGAAGATGCACCATCCTTAACCATTCGTGATTATGGTAGAGGAATGACTCCGGAACAGATTTATACTGTTTTTACTGATGTTGGTAAAAGTGGTAAAATGGATGAAGCTGCTGCATCGGGTGGATTTGGCTTTGCTAAAGCTAGTCCTATGCTTGGTGGTAGATATTCCAGGTATGAATCTGTTGTAATTGAAAATGGAAAGAAAGTTAAATACACGTTTGAAGGCACTCCAAAAGATTTAAAGAATCAAGATTTTGGAGTTCCATTAAAACGTGAGGTAGTTAATAGAGATACCCCTACAGGATTTAAGGCTACTATTTATTATAATAAAAAGAATAACAATATAGGAGTTGCAGAAACTTTTGCAACAGCAATTGGAAACAATTCAGTAGGTAGTAAATCTCCTCTTCAAATTAGACATCTTTGGCAATCTAAAACTCCTGAGCAATTAGATAATTTCTTTAATAAGGGAGTTGATTTACCAAATAAGATTGGATTGGATGATCATACTAACATTGATCCTTCTCCAGAATTACCCATTCAGGATACATTAAAAATTCCTGGAGCGGAAATTGATTTCCATTATGAAACTCCTGACCCCGATGCTAGGGTACAGCAGTATATGATAGATACATTAAATAATGGAATGTATCAATTCTCTGAAGGAGATAGTTACTCACAACATGGTGCGTTAAAAGGTGTTCCTGAGAATATTAAAGCTAACGTTCGTGCAACTGTAGCCGAAGGAGAGGAATTTTATCCTTACACTCTTAATCGTGAACAGGTGGCTGATCACGTTAAAGCGGCTATTGATAAATGGATTGAAGATAATATTAAGTCAGGCGCGCTTGATAAACAGCGGCAATCACTCAGGGACATGTATACTAACATGCACCCTATTGCCGAACCTCTGACTTTTAAGGGTAAAACTAGGCACCGTCCTACTGTTATTTTTGATCCAGATAATCTGTTAAATCCAAAGGAGCTTAGTGCATTATCAAGTAATCGATTTATCTTTGATTTCTCAGAGAAAGTTGATTCTTTAGTTAATGATGCCCTAAATGCAGTAAATCCTGCATGGGGGGATAGAATTGAAAAGGTTGGTATTTCATTAGATCCCGGCCATCATGGTGTCTGGATTCCTAATCCTGATTCTGCTGGTAAGGCTACAATTTTAATTAATCCCTTTGAATTTATTATTCGTAAATCTGATCCTAGGGAAGCTGCTCGTGAGAATATGTCTACCACTTGGCATGAGGTAGGCCATACTCAAACTTATGGTGATGAATTCAGCGAAATTGATTGGTCAAATGTAGATACTACTGATCCTGAAATTGGATCATTTTTCCAGAAATACATGAATGAAGTTGCAGCTTCATCTATGGGACAGAGGGATGCTGCACATGGATTATCATGGTTAAGAGCAACCGCAGAAGTCTATGCTAAATCAGGTAGTGAAGCATGGCATAAAGGAGTAGATGAATTAAATGGCCTCTTCCAATCGAAATCCGATAGTGGATATTCTAAAGACGTTCAGAACGCATTACTCTTCTATACTACGAGAAAGGGGCGCCAAGGAACTGCAAAAAACCTTCTTAGCGGAACGGGCGTCAATTCAGAAGTTAAACCCTTCGGAGGCGAAAGCGTTTTCGGCGATGTTGGATCAAATGGAGAGCGAACTTCTCCCGTAAGACCAAATAATCCTACAGGAGAAAACTTAAGTAACACCTTTAACAAGCCTATTAAGTGGAGTCCTAAAGTTAAAGGTAAGACTAGTGATATCCCTGTACCTGATGCAGTAGTTAAGGATATCCAGCGTAAGGGTAAAGTAGATTCTCAGGTAATGGCTGCTGGGGATATGCTTAAAAAGATCAAAGAGGATACTACTGTAACGCGAGATGAAAAGGAAAACTTGCTTGAAAAGGCATTGAATTTCCAGCGTACAGTATTAACCTCGGCTGATATTAGTGCTCCCGGTAGACAGGGATTACCACTAATTACACGTAAAGAATGGTGGACTAGTTGGAAGCCTATGTTTGAGGCTATGGGTTCAGATAAGGGTTATGCTACCGTAATGGACTCTATTAAGAATGACCCATCAGGTATGTTCCGTGATACGGGTAAGAAGGGTAAGTCATTTGCTAATGAAGCTGGACTCTCTTTAACGGATACACTGGATCATCGTGAGGAGTTATTCAGAAGTAAGTTCGCGGAAGAATTTGCTGGTACTAAATGGTTCGTCAAACCCTCGGTACGTGCATACACAGCTTATTTAAACAAGTTAAGAGCGGACACGTTCAAAAACTTAGTTAATGAGGCAGGTGTACGGAACAATCTGGGTGAAGCTAAGAAGATTGCTGACTTTATCAATATTGCTACTGGACGTGGTAACTTAGGTGCATTTGAACCTGCGGCTAAGCCATTAGCACAAATCTTCTTCAGCCCTCGTTTAACAACTAGCCGTCTACAGATGTACACACGTACGTTTAATCCGTTCGGCTATGCGGAGATGCCACCTGTAGTCCGTAGAGAACAGTTACGTTCTATGTTAGGATTGGCTAGTGCAGGATTGCTGATTGGTCAGTTAGCTAAGGGTATTGGAGCTACTGTAAATACTGAGGATGCTACCAATTCAGACTTCGGTAAGATTAGATTCGGTAATACCCGTATTGATCCATTCGGTGGACATCAACAGTTCTTAGTCGCGGCCGCGCGTTTATTAACTGGTCAGTCTACTACTTCTCCTAAACAAGCAGGTGGAGTGGGTAAAACACATGATCTAACTTCGGGTAAGTTCGGTATGCCTACTCGTGCTAGTGTATTCGGAAACTTCATGAAGAATAAACTTGCACCCGTACCTGCGTTTATCTGGAGTTGGATGGAAGGGAAGGATTATGATGGAAAACCGTTTAGCTTCAAGGATGAGGCTGTGAATAAAATTACCCCCATAGTAGCACAGGATCTATACGAAATCTGGAAAGAAGATCCTACGTTACTACAGGGGTTATTCTCGTCGGCGTCCGCATTCGGTGGTGGTGGTGTTCAGACTTACGGGAGATAACATGCCTATTCTGACTGTATTGCTAGTTCTAATTATCGTAGGTGTAGCTCTCTATCTAGTAGAGACTTATATTCCTATGTCAGAACCTATCAAGATTGTGATCAGGGTTCTTGTAGTTCTTTTTCTTGTCCTCTGGCTCCTTCAGATTTTTGGGATCGTAGGCCCCACTGTCGGGAGTTTGCGAACATAATACATTAACCTGACTATTAGTTAGCGCCTTTCCTGCAAATTTCGATCCTTTATAGCCGAGTTCTAGTCTACGTTCAGCCCATAATCCGCAGTAATTAATTAGATCCTTAAATGAATCCTCTACAGATTCAAAATTAGCAGCTCTATCATCCGATAGTAATGAAGCTAATCTCGCTAGTTTTGTACCAATCAAGACTACATAGGGTATATCTTCATCCCTAGTAAACCATGATTGAATCTCCTGACTACGTTTGAAGTTCTGATGATTATCCGGGCCTGATGTATAGTCTTTCCTCTTATTATAGGAGAGGATTAGACATTCTTCGAATAACTGTTTGATATCCATCTATCCCTCCACTACTTCCACATTCTCAATTACCATCTTCTCAATTAGTGCTTTAAGATTCTTAACCTCAGATTTAACAGTATTACCTGAGGAATAGGCTACCTTCCCATCCACAATTACCTGAGTAATCTGTCCAAATTTCTTTACTTCAATTTTAACTGCACTCATTTTCTTCGGCTCCTCTCGATACCATCCTAAGAAATTACAAGCCTCACATCCAATACCATAACATTCGTCACAGGCTGCACTCACTTATTACCTCCTGGATGTTTGAAGGCATATCCACAAGTACAATTATAATTAAAATCTACATTAACAATACTTATTGCCGTATGTGAAGCTCCACAACGTGGACACATATAGGTATTATTCATGTGATTATATACCCATCCCCTATTTTGATAATCATTCCATTCACATTCATTACAGGTGAATACAGAAGTTACCCTCTTAGTCCAACATTCTTTACCGCATTTACTACATGTTCTCTTACGGGATTCCTTTTTAGGCTCATTATAAAAATCTTCTTGAGCTTTATTTGCATATTTATACTTAGGTTCTTTAGGCTCAGCCCAACTACCATCATAATAATTCTTATAGGCTGATTTACCCCCTCCAGCATTTCCAAATCCCATATTACGAAAGAAGTCATAGATATCATCACTAGGTGGCTTGGGCCTAAATTCAGGTTCAGTAGAACGTCTAACATCGTTCCACGTACCCCCATCTTGATACTTAAAATTGCCCTCAGCTAATAGCTTACACACCCGTCGCGCGGCCGAATTAGCTTCATTATCATTCGGATTGTTGTTGGCTAATTTTGCCAGCTTCTCTATTAATTTTAGATTCACGGAAGTTCCTACGATAAGCTCGTCTTTCACCAATTTTAATTAGCATACGTACTTGATATGCATGTGGTAGATGTCCACATTTCATCTTAAATGCTTCAGCATATGCTTGCCAGTATTTACTATATGCCTTAGCACCATTCTTAGCACCCATCACCTTACGATGACCAGAATCAGTATAGCATTTTGAACTACAGTAAATCTGTCTCGTAGTCTTATTGGGCTTACCACAATGCTTACATAGTGGTTTCCTTACCAACACCTGGTACTCCATCACTGATCCAAATTTTTAATTGTTTACAGCAAGAGGAACATAAATCTCGTTTATAAGTATTATACTTAGACCTATCTGCATCTTCAGGTAGAGTTACATTAGTGGTATGTTCTGAGTTTGCTGATTTAGATTTACAACGGTCGCATTCGTAATATTGTGCCATCTTATTGTCCCTTTATTAATTGGATATCTTCAATATAGAACCAATCATAAGTATCTGTACTCCATGTCATTAGTTCATCATCACCTATATTAGGAGGATAGGAGCTATGAGCCTCTATATGCAGTGTAGGGTCAATAATTGATATTTCAATTTGACCATAATATTTACTAACAAATCCGTTTTTTAATACAATAGTAATCATATAAGTGGTGCCCCTACTCGGAGTCGAACCGAGATTATCTTTCGATAGACGGATTTTAAGTCCGTTGTGTCTGCCAGTTTCACCATAGGGGCTATTAAAATTATACAGGTTCTACAAATTCAAATCCCGAAGCCCATTCCTCACCATGTTCAGGCCATGTAGGTTTAGATATTCCTGGCTTACCAGTAGTGGAATTACCACCATCAATCAAACAATCAGTACCTAACTTTAAGTCTTTATTAAGTAACCAATCTACTGAACATCCAATACCAGTAACCGGCTGAATACCATGATTACCACCTTCCTTCTTTAGTAATCCCCAGCCATTACCTTCACCCTTAGCTACAGCATTAAGCATCTCTACACACTCATTAGCTGTCATTAATACTGGATACTTACTACGCTCCATATCTAAACGCAGCAATAAATTGGGCCATTCTGTAGTAGGGGGGTCAAAGATACCTCCGTAGGATATCCGCTCGGAGATAAGGTTCCAAAACAATAGATGCTCGTGTTTGCCCAAACTTATTCTCTAAAATTTCCTTGTTGGATAAACCAGAAGGACGCCAGTAATCAAAGCGATTAGGACGGCCAAAAGGAATCGCATATTGAAATGCTCTAGCCCAATCCCATAGTCTAGGATTAGAAGCAATACCGTTACCACGACGGTCAGCGAAAGGTAAGTGCGCAACAATTGGATACTCCCTCATTAAAAGTTCATAAAAGGGCATACATTCAATAGTTCTATCGATAGTAGATGAACCATTATAGTCATCGAATCTATCAACTAATACTATTGGTAGTCCATAATTTCTAACCTTATCAAATACAGCAATCATGGCATCTTCAAAATCATTCAAAGATTCATTTCCACCACGATAACACTGAATACCAGGCCATACGCGATCCGATGTAAACGGATTAACATCAGGCCAATCCCTACTATCAAGATATCCAATGACCGGCTTCTCTGGTAATGCTAATGCCCGATTAACTTCACCCTGTAAACTATTAACATGCGCGCCTGACACCCAATAAGCTACACACAAATTAGGATCCCATTGTGGTGAATCTAATTCAACAATAAGAGGCATACCAAACCCTGGAAATCTACCCGGATTAGTATCATCCTTTAACTGAATGATAGAATTACCAGTATACACTTCAGGATTAGTATCTCCATATCTCGTATGGTACGAGAAGAATGGAGCCATCCACATAGGCCGTTCAAATGCTGGAATCATAACTTCATTCTCCGGTACAGGTACAGGCGCGCTCCCACCTAATTCATGTCTAGGAGCAGTATCAATATTAAAAGTCATATTTCTATAATCTTGTGGCCCTTCACCTTCTGTAACAGACCATGCAACATTTATAAATGGACCGTTAGCATTAGCCACATTATTGAAAGCATCCCCATCATGGATTACATATCCCTTAGTGGAATTGAACGGATGTAAAATCAATCCTCTAGATGTAGACCAATAAGATACCCACCATTCACCATTAGTAAATACTGCTTTCGGCTTAAATGCTCTACCAACTTGAACACAGGATGGAATACCAAAAGTCTGAATCTTAAATTCTGCATCTCTCCAAATTGCTTTCTTGTTACCAAGTAACTGAAGATCCCAGATTACTCCACTAAGAGAAAGCATCCAACGTTCACCGGACAATTCAATTACATCACATCCTAATCCCACTTGATAGGATGAAGTAAATCCCACGGCGCCGTCCGGCCCAATGTCTAATAGACCCGCATCTACTAAATGAAAGTTAGATGCAATTAATCCTGTACCCGGAATACTGGATGGATTGGTCCATGTTGCCCAGTTATTACCATTCGCTTTATAACTATTAGCGGGGATACTAGAAACTACTCTCTTAATTCCAGTAGCTACATTCTGTACAATAAGTTTATTATCAGAAGGTCGGGGATAGAATATATCATCATCATTATAATAATAAGGACCATAGGAGTCAGGGATAAGATTTCCAAGGATAGAACCTTGAATACCCCCAATACCCATTACGTATTCCCAGCGATTATTCATCCTTGGCATCTTATTTACCCTTTCGGTTAGCTCTGATCTGATCAGTTATTAAAGAACCAATAACATCACCAATAATCCAACCAATAACTAAAGATAAAATGTGATACCATGCCACATGAATTTCTATCATTTATTCTTCCCCTCTAAGAAGCGTTGTAATTTCTCAACTTCAACGGGTACCATTTCATATACTACTTGATTACCAATACTCTTACCTCTAATAATCCCTGCACCTTCAAAGGAATTCATTACATCTACGAATTCATTTAGTGATGCGTAGTCCATCCACATCTTTTTCATCAACATCTGTTGACTAATACTGTGGCCTGGACGGTGTAAGAGTTCGTTAATAATTTTCCCCTTAAGTGCGGCTGACATACTCAGTCCCTTACGGCCCATTGTAGTCTTGCGTATATTACCTACAAGACGCTCACAATACTTAATAGCAGTTAACATAGCATCTTCTGTTATGATTAACTGTGGATGTTCAGCTAAACTAAGTATCATGGCTACCTTAAGTACTGAATCCCCGAACCTATTTAATGTACCTGTTTCATCCTTTTCTTCCATGTCGTCGATGGATCTGATGAAATCATGGTACCATTCTTCGTATACTTTTCCTGCGGCAGTGTAATAAATGTCTCTGCCATTTTCACTTCCAGCGATCGAATATATATCATCTTTCTGAAGTGACGCCAACTCCTGAAATCCTCCCTTAAGCTCTCCCAACTGCTTAAGATACTGAGCAGACTTATCGTAATCAGGAGGATCAACGAGTGGTGCCAATAAGGAATTAACCTTATTCCGCTGAGACTCATGTATGATAAACGTTCTAGCGAAGTAACCTCCTTGGACATCCTTCGCTCCAAAAAAGTCAGTTGAATGTGCTTCATTTGTGGCCGTCAACATCGTGATTGTGGGATTCTTAAGTTCAAATGATTCCATTTTTAATAGGCTACGCCACTGACCGATATTATAAGACCTGTCATACAGATCGGTTAGAATATCAGCTGCGACTTTATCACCTACTATAGATGACGTTAACTCATTTGAACATATGAATGCGGTCGATGCAGAGATTACTTTTCCACTACCCTTTTCGGTTACGGCGGTACCCATGTCCTTTAGAATACCCTGGATACTACTTCGTCCAGAGATTACTCTTGTGTTATTCACCTTAGTTACTAGTTGCTTCGCCATGCTGATTGGTGGACCCTTCTTTAGTCCAGAATCCGCATGTAACATAACATAGATATTCGGGTATAATTTATATATCTGTTTATTCAGGTAGACGTTATCTTTAACGACCGCTGAAATAGCTGATATACCCGCCCATCGCCAGAAACTAAGAGGTGATTCTAATTCCGCATGCTGTTTAACTATTTGATCTAGCCAGGTCATTGTGTACAATGAGATTGATTAAATATGAATCACACTTAACACACTTCACACCGGCTAGAATCGTAGTTACTTGATACTTACAATATTGACAATAAGCTACATAAGGCTTAAGGTTATACCCTTCAAATCCATAGTATTCATTTTCAGTAGCTAGTCGATAAGAAAGTTCCGCTCTTTCTTCCATTCTGCACTCTCCGAAATTCTCTTTTCAAGGTGTGTATCTCCATAAATTGACTCTACTAGGAATGAAGTATCCTTAGCTACCTCAAGTTCTAATGGAGTCTCTAATGCTTTAACTTGCTTATATTTATTCAAGTCTTGATAATTGTAACCGATTTCAATATCACAAGGTATCTTCAACATACGACGTGGGAGACTACAGTTAGCAAAACTTATAGGCCTTTCCATTTCCCTTTTAATAACAGGGCAATAACTATCAAGATATTTGTCATCAAAGCAAAAAAGGAGAGCATCATGACTTTCCATAATAATTTGTATATCTTCGATGATTCTAAGGATTCGAATACCAGCAGCTTTAGTATTATCAGATACACTACGCTGGGGTATATAACTAAAAGCCATTCGGAATAGGTCATCTCCAAACCTCTCAAAAAATGTACGACGGCCGCCCGTCTCACAGTCGAATCCGAATGGCATACCGGCAATAAGTGTACGATTCTTCTTTAATGCTTCGACGATTCCATTCTGGAATACCCCTTGAATACGGGGCTGTTTAGCATGAAAGATTTTAAGTGCTCTATCAGACTCCCCCGGAGTAATCGTTATTGGAATTTTATATTTGCGCGCCTGCGTGTTAAGCTCAACAGTAGCGCGACCTTTTCCCGCTCCCAAGTGGCCTGCGTGCCGAAGAGTTTTTCCAGCAAATCTAATTGGGTGTTCATATCCCAATACTTTTTTAGAATAATCAAATTCAGTCCCACCGAAAAACCAAGAAGCAGTGAGAGCATGGTAGTCGTGTTCATCTATATCCTTTAATGCTTGTTCATCATTGGCCAGAAGGAATACAACACGCGCTTCTGCCTGACTACTATCCGCCTGTACAAAAATATCAGCCATTCTTTTTGGCCGTCATTGCATCACGAATCATTCTGAAGAATGCACGTGCCTGATCTTCAGTACGATACTTGAATGTTTGATGATTACCCTTATATGTTACAGTAACATACCACGGCTGGCTTAACCCACGTTCATACTGTGAAGTGGCTTCACCCCATGTAACATAACGGATACCCTGAATATTAACAATATTAGCATCATCGGCTACACAAGTATTCATAATCACCTTAATTGGGATGAATTACTATGGTAACAATTGCACTACACTTAGGGCATTCATAGTTTTGCGCCTGACTTCTAGTTTCAGGATTAAACATTAGATCCCCCTGTGTAGGCATTAATACCTGTTCCACTTCTTCATTGGAATCTATTTCTTCACAGTCACGGCAGTAAACTTCAATCAACATTATTATCCCTTAAGTGTAATTGAACACCCTTAAACCATACACCCTTATCCTCGACGGCTATAATTGTAGGCTTTCCTTCCTTTTTTAACCGTTCAAGAATAACATCTTCAGCTAGACATAATTCTTCCATAGTTACTTCTAACGTAGGGGGATAATTAGCCTCATATAGCTTACGTAATAACTTTTGAAGTTCCTCATTCTTGTACATTATTCCTCTGGAACTGTATGTTCAATTAATCTACTATTACAAAAAGGGCACATACCATATCTTCGGTTAGAAGCTGTCCAACTTCTCTTACATGCAAGACAAACATATTTAACCGGGCACATACATACTCCTAATATCCTGACCAATATCACCATGTTTGGTCATAGTCTGGAATGCTGTACCTAAATTCTTTCGTTTAAGTTTACCTTCGTAATCTCTAATCTCAATATCTGGTCTGATAGGAGGTTCCTGTTGACCCGTCTTACTTCTACCCGTATCCAGACAAGGGAAGTATGTAGTTTTCATACGACCATCGTAATCCGGAAGCGCCATAAGGTAAGTTCCAATAGATTTATCCACCCGTCTTTTCTCAAGAATTTTCTCAACAATGGCACGTTTAGTCGGATCGGTGAAGGATTGTAAGTTAAGTAAAGACGTGAGTTCTTCCTCAGACGTACCGTTACGACGTGGACATTTAAGTACTTCGAATAAGAGAATCGAGACTTGTTTGGGAGAGTTAACATTAACATCATCTCCGGTTAACTGGAACATTTCATACTGAAGTCTTTCACTCCAGGCTACATACTTCTCAAGTAGCTGATCTCTCTTAGTGTAATCAATCTTAAGACCTGTATTCTCCATCCTAAGATAGAGTTCAGGCCACTTCATCATGAAATTGTAGAAATAATTGTGCTGACCAATTTCGTCCAGCTCGGTCTCTGTAGCTTCATCAATTTCTTTCGTAACGCAACAATCTCTGCCACATCCGATAAGTAAATCGTTAAATGTACCGTGGTACATTCCTTCGTTTTTGTAGAACGGTTCACGCGTATATATAGAGGCATTGAAAGAGAGCGATTTAGGAAGTTCTGGATTGATCGCGTGGCACTTAAGCATGATATCTGATCGGAGTTTGCGTATACGGAATCCGATTCTTCGAATTTTGTCGCGATCGTAATTGAAGTTCTGGCCCACGATTTCTTTTTCATAAAGAATCTCAGCTACTTCTTTCCAGATCATACACATTTCAATATCAGAGATGTGCTTAAACTCATTAATATTCCACAATGGAACTACCATTGCGTGAGTTCTAGTAAACGCAAAACCAATACATGCAGGAAGGAAATGACCACCTGCTTCAATATCTACGGCTACAGCTACTTTATTGATGTACTGTCCACGGAATCGTCTAATGTCCTCTAGTGAACGGCAGATTTCAATAGTACGAACGGGTAAATCAAAATTAGCAGTGGCAGATTCCATTCTGCCCCTACGTAGGTCAGCTAGAATAATCTGTCTATTCCAGTGACCCATAAACTCAATATCAGGCGCGTTCCAATTCAACTGCGCGGGATTATAAGTGCATACAACCTTACGCCCCATACCCATCATAATGGAACCACGATAATCTGTGATACCACCTTGGGGTAATGCTATTTTATCTGAGTCACTCTTCTTTTTCTTACTCTTAGGACGGATACCTGTTAATGCCCAAAAGGCTGTTCCACCTAATCCGATAATAACGTTGGGCTTAACATCATTAATCTCATTCTGAAGTTCAAATAGAGATTGCCTGATATCTAATCCAGCCTGTTCCGCACGTACGAATGCTGGAATCTTCTTTTTAGTTGGACTAGGAGGGACTGGATATTTGAATACAGTACTTAACCAGCAATCACCTTTAATAATTCCCGCTGATTTAAGTAGGTCATCTAAGTCCCTAGTATCGGACATAGGGCGACCACGCTTTACATCATTTAGGGACGGAGATTCCCCCAATAACATAATCTTAGCACCATTGAATCCCATTCCTGGGACATAATGATCACTCACTTTTTACATTCTCTCTTTCGAGAATATCAATCTTGATAGCTTTATAAGTACCATCAATCTTCTTTTCAAGAATGAAGTCTACTGGATCATTCCTCTTAATCTCTGCAAAGTTAATTGTTTGAGGAACCAGATTAGTCCAGTGGAAATAAACACGGGTAAACGGAACATCTTTCGTACTGATGAATCCGAATCCTTTTTTATTAACTACGATTACCTTACCTTCAATCCTCTTATCACCAAAGGGATATTTAACGTCATCTAATGCCATTTGATCACCGCCGACAATTACTACATTTATAGACTAACTAATATAAGGCGGCCGGCCTACCGTACTGTTAAGTATTGATAGACCGGCCTACTACCACTCCCCCCGTATTGTACCTACGCTATATCCGCCGACTGCTTGTACAATAGGCGACCGAAGTACTCAGAGAGACAAGATGAGTGGTAGATTTTTAACTAGTCAGCAGATGTAGGATCATCTAACGTAGGCTCATCACCTTCGTCATCATCGTCTACATCATCATCTTCATCGTCCTCACCATCGGTAGAATCTACTTCAGCTGAAGTATCTTCCTCACCATCGGCCATCCAATACTTAATCTCATCAATCATGTTACTCTCCTTATTATGATAATATAATTAGTAGGGCCGTCCGTAGGAGCACTGTCCCGTAGTCCCTCGGCTTAATTAGATGCGGAATTGCACCCTATTCAGCTCAACAACCCTACTAATATTAGTTAGACCTGCGACGTAGGAACACGATACTTGTGATTGACGTTATTGAGAATACGTCCCTCAAAAGTCTTGTTATCCACGTACACGGCAACCTTCTTACCCGATGCGGCAGACAGATCCACACGCTGATTAGGCTGAACTTCCTGACCCATAGCAGCCAAGAATGCAATAACTGCACTCTTAAACTTGCTATTGAAGTTCCAGATGATGGGGACACCCGCGAAGTCTTTAGAACCATCATCATCATTCTGAAGGATCACACCCTCAGTCGGGAAATTAGTAGACTCACCATTAGCGGCGAGCTTTTCTCCGACTTCCTTGATCTCCATGAGATACCAACCCGGTGCAACAATCTTACCACGAAGGAAGTCCTGCTCGTCAAATCCGATAATAGGCATTTGTATGCCCTTTCTATAACGTTTGTTGTTTTAAAAGGTTTTTACTTGTTTTTCTGGACTACCCTTCAGCTTATTAATAGCTGGAAGGATATGTTTAGTGTACAGAGGATCGTCCCCTAACTTAATCTGTCTAGGAAGATCCAGTGCAGTACGCGCGAAATCGTCTCCGGTATTTTCAGTTTCTATTGTGTACTCTCCACCTTGCCCTTCAATCATTCCCTTTAGAATACCAAAGTGATATACTTCAGTACAGTATGCGGGAATCTTAGCTGCAACACGTTTACCGGCTGTAACAATAGTACGCGAGACACGTTGTTGTCCCGTAGTTACATTTTGATACGAAGCTTCCATAACGTGTGCAATCAGAATGATATTAACTTTATGGAACTGGTTAATATCCTTAGTCAATGCGATTAATTCATTAAGTGCGGAGGACTCAGCGTTATAGTCCTCAATCTCATTAACGTTAATGCCAGCAATCTGCTTACCTGCTTTCGCCCCAGATGATCTAGTAGTACCAGACTTAGCTTTCATAGTCTGTCGTAATGTCATATCCGCGCATGACGTGACACTATCAAATATTAGCGTCTTGAATGGACACTGTACCTGTAGCGAAGCTAGCTTCTGACTGGCTTTACTCCAATCATCATAATCGTCATATTGTACTTGGGATAAGTCAATACCCCATTTACGTGCAGGTACCAGAATACCTGACATCTTACGATCCCAACTAAACCAATACTGAGGTAATGGATATGAGAGAGCTTGAGTACTCTTACGAGTACCCGGCTCCCCTTTCATCATTACGTATTGTATAGAAGGATCAACGTTACTTAGATTTGGCATTTATGCTTCCGAGTCTACACCGGATGGAAGAATACGAACACGAGCAGTCTTATGATAAACTCTACGTGTTTTGTGATTACCACTTTTACCAGATGATCTATGACTACCAAGCCTATTAGCTGGAGAACTGGGAATAAGATAATACGAACCCGGCTCGAAGTCCTGATGTCTATCGAAAGAGATAATCTCTCGTTTCACACTATCAGGAGTTGAATACCGGATAGCTTTATTATCCTTGATGATATATGAAGTTGTCATACCAATGATAGCCGCATCAGCATGGAATTCACGTTTAACAGCTTTAGCTAAAGCACATTCAGTTGGATCTGATTTACGACCAACTTTACAATCATTACGTGATACATCTACATTGATTGCTTTAGTAGCTTCCTCACAGAACTTCACGTTTGGATACAATCTGCTGATTGAACGTGGCACCGGAAGTTTAACTTTTTTACGTGTTTTCTTTGCCATCTTAATTCTCCTCACTATTAGTCATCATCATTACCAACATCCCACTTCTGTCCTACGACGAAATTAACGTTCAATTCTTGTTCGCGCATATTTCGGTCCACTTTGCAAGTGTCCATGAATACACAATTCCCAAACTTACCTTCACAACGAGTATAGTCAGGGGGCCAGTAACCACTCTGGTTGTATTCAAGGAGTCTGTATGCATAATATGGAACAATCTCAGATTGCCATTCCAATAGTCTATCAGCCGAATAGGTAATGATAGGACGGAGGAACTTCTGTTCTGCTTTTAGAGTCCTTTGGAAACCAATCTTATCAATGATTACTGACCGCTGTTTAGTCAGAAAACACTGACCCTGGAACTGATTATTAAGATCACAAACTTCACGATTTTGCTTCATCGTCTTGTGATCCATAGGCATAATTGCCTGATTGGTATCCATGATAACGTCAAGCTTAGCTTTCCACATTACACGGATTTGATCATCTTCAAAGATAATTTCTCGTTTTACACACTCAACTTCAAGGGGAATCCAGAAATCATTCTTATAATAATCAAAATACTGTTCCATCGTTTCCAGTACCCACTTCCAACCGATAATAGAACCTTCATTATCAGCCGGAGTATTATGGACACCTGGAAAACTATTGGCTTTATGACCACACGTAGGCTTAGGTAGTTCCTCAGTAGGCTTGAAGTCTGTACAATGGATACAACCTGCGATATACTGTTGCCCCGCTGCGAAACCAAATCCAATTGCATCGCTTCTTTTCATGCGAGCAATGATGGCGTTATAGTAGTGTTCTAGAATAACGTGAGCAAGAGAGCCACATTCAAGGGAATTAGACTTACCCGTACGCTGAACAAAGTTATGGTTATAGCGAAAGTCGAAGAAACGGCCGCATCCCATACCTGATAGGAGTGTGGCATCGAATATTACGTTTTGTTTAGGTGCTGGAATGATATCCATCTATTTAATCTCAATAACTTCTACAGGTGCCGTCTTACGACGGACTACCCGTACAATCTTAACAATGAAGATTTCATCCTTACTCTGAGCTTCCATTAGACCACGCGCATGATCTACAGCTTTAGTAAGAGTGGGATGACCCCACTGACGATCGAATACTGAATTGCTACCAATGTAAAACTTATTAACTTCGTATTTCTTATTGTTCACTTTATTAATTTCCTTTAATCTATCCATAAATTTCCCAATAGAGGGATATCTTTCTTCATTTTCATCATCATACTCCCAATCTTCATCATAGGGAGGGTCCATATTGTCACTCATTATTATATCCTCTATTTATAGCTTGTTCAAGTAACCCACGATCTGTTGATACTTGAGAATCAAACCATTCATGGTTATCATCATTAGTTCTTGCTTCTATCTTTAGAACTATACGGATGATAGCAAGCATAACTGACCATTGCCATTTAGTCATATTAGGCAGCCTTCCTATTCTGCTTATTGAATTTAGCCACAATTGCATTAGCCAAATCGTGCATCAAGTCTGATTCAATCCACGATGGATTAGACAATTCATTCTCATTCATCGAACTGTGGAAGTGAATACGTTTACCTTCTACAATTCCATGGAACAAATCATCTACAGTCCCTTCACCTAATACATATGTAGCCGTTACATGATTTGAAGTCTGTCCGATACGGACGATTCTATCTTCAAATTGCTGTTCGTTAGCTGGATTCCACTGTCTCTCATGCAATACTACAGCATTAGCAGTCTGTAGGTTCATACCCTCTCCAGCGGCGAGAGTACTTGCTACGCACAATACCTTCTCTGTATTATTGAACTGTTCCTGTGCTTCGAATTTCTCCATGCTATTCATACTGCCGGTAATCTTCAGTACGAGATAGTCAGGATATGTTTTCTTCAACTCATCGTATAGTGTCTGTCCAACGTCAATATGATGGACACCAATCAATAGTTTCTTAACGTCCGCCTGTTCAGTGAATTGCTCCACAAACTCAAGTGTAGCAGGTATTTTAGCCAATCCCGAAATGTGCCGGAGATGAGTAAGCTGTGCCAGAAGCTGTAAGGATGTTGCTGCATGAGTATCTTCACCTGAGATTACTTTCTCATTCCACCACTTAACGAAGTTACTCGTACTATCATCGTATGTTTGCTGTTCAACTTCCTCTAGCTTAACATACAATGCCTGTCTATTAATCAGCGGCAACTCAGGCAATACAGTTGCACGCTCACGTCTAATCAGGAAATCCTTAGTAAACTCACGGAAGCGTGGAACATCCTTAATACCACCGAGTTTAGGCTTACCATTACTATCAAAGTAACTCTTAACCCAATTCTTAGTGAATCCCGCGTATGAATTGAACCTGATAGGATCAATCATATTCAGCACTGAGAAGAATTCGCTACCGTTATTCTTCCACGGTGTACCACTAAGTGCAATTACTTTACAGTGCTTAGCAAGCTTCCTAATTTCCTGAGTACGACTAGCATCAGGATTTTTTAATTGCTGACATTCATCTAGGACTAGAGTCTTAACCCCGGCCGCGATTAATTTATTTACATCAAATCCTTGATGAACAGTCTTACCGCTTTTAAGCTTTTTAGTCTTGAACACTAGCATATCGTAGCTAATGATGTAGACTTTGATATTGGGAATCAGAATATCATTCGACGAATTGATAATCTGAGGAAGAAACTCATCTCCCATAACTGCTAATGCAGTCTTGAACCACTGGAATTTAATTGCTGACTTAACTCCAAAACAAATCTTACCCGTATTAGGAAGATACTTTAGTACACCCAATGCTTGGATTGTTTTACCCAATCCCATATCATCGAATATACCAACTCCCTTACCACTCATTAATGCACGTTCGGCAAACTTCATTCCCTCAACTTGGAATGGATATGCACGGTATGCACCACAAGTGACACAAGTAGTTTTAAACCACTCATGTTTACAATCTTTATTACCACCCCATGCTAACAGATGGAATGGCGTAGCCTTCGGCAATTCAGTTATTCTAAAGTGGCCACATTTGAAGAATGTAATCTTCTTATCTGGATTAATTTCATCCCTAGAGGGAACATTCATATCACGGTCAAATACGGCTACCTTACCGCACGTTTCGCACTTATCCTTAAGCTGAGTGATACGATAGTCGTAGTTTCTTACAGTAGTCTCATTAACAATAATCTCAACTTCCGCGCCTGAACGAATAGCGTCAATAACTTGTGGATTTAGTCCAAAGTTAGCGCATGGAGCAACGTTATCACAACCAATAGCACGAGCCATATTAGCCCATGTTTCGTTATGACCATTGCCCGGACCAACAATAGCATGAGCAACCTCATGCTTAATAGTATTAGTAAGTTCAACCAGAGGATGCTGGTCTACATGATGTGCATTAAGGATGATAACCTTATCCTTATGTGAGCACAGTGCAAGAAAAGGCGCGGCTGCATTCTGATTAAGACGGATACCCCAATCTCCCAGATTATGAGCATCTAACGTACTTCTTAGAAGTTTGATAGCGTCACTTCTATCCATTGCTATTCCACTCCCTAGTTACATTACCATTATAGATATGGTAACTATAATAACCAATAGGATGTTCGATATATACTCCATTGAACGGCAGAATAAACAGATAACAAATATCTAATTCAATATTTGCAACCAACTTACCTCTGCCGTAACTAAGAAGTTCATTCCTATCCTTTACAGCTTGATTGACTAGTTTATTGAATAGCATATTACTTCCCTATAACCAATATTTTGCAGTCCAGAACATTCTATCACAAGTCGAGCGGCTTGTCAAGTGTAATCTTTACCGTCCACTTTTGAGGACACTCCTTATTAGCAGCATATTAATTCTCTAACATACCCCTTAATCATAAGTTAACTAAGGGGCATGTTGCAGAATTAATAACCCGTATATTCGGTATTAGCCTTAATCAACTTATCTGCCCATTCAACTGCAACCTTACACCACTTATCTTTCTCTACTAGATGTCTATCTACAATTGCAGCAGAAGATAGCATACCATTAAGGATATCAGTTGCGATTGCCAATCGTATATCTTTAATAACCATTAATCTACCACCCTAACTTCATTCATAGCCAGGACCATAGCAAGTTCCTGTCTAACTTCATTAGTATCCCTATGTCCAACTCTAGGATCTTCATTCTCACAAGTAGTAGCGATAAACCTTAGTGCGAGCGCAGTCTTGAAGTTACGCTCATATCCCATCATAGCCAGTATAACCATGATGTTAGCGGCTTCATTAATAATGTTAAGTTCTTCCTTCTTAGTTATTGTCTTCATACTCTATTCCCTCTAGTAAGAACTGTATTGCTAAGACCTACATCTTCGGGTTTAGTTATACCAAGATATTTAAGAGCTAAATTAAGATTAGCTCTAGCTGGATTTGTCTGTTCAAGAAATGTCATAGCATAATAGATTTCTCTACCTGCATCTTCAGTTTCTTCTATAGCTTTTCTAAGTCTATAGATAAGGTTAATATCCATTAGTCCCCCTGCAATTCAGGCTTGCTACCTGCATTCAACAGACTATCACTTGCCTGAGTAGGCGTCATATTCTTAGCTACGCATAGCATCTGAATAACACTAACAGGAACATTAGCACGCTGAGCGGCTTTAACGATATCAGCCTTATCATATTTCTTAGGCTTAGCCGGAGAGTTAATAGGCTTATTAGCCATCTTAACCTTCGACGGATGATAGTTAACATCGAGTAGCTGATAACGTTCACGTTCAGCTTCAGTTAGTTTATTCTTTAACTCATTAAGGTATTTCTGAATTGCATTCTGCTTATTAGCAAGCTCCACATTCTCCTGCTGATTAGCGAATATCTTTTCCTTATATGAGGTATACATAGCCAATAGGTTATCGGCCAATGCACCATTCTTATTCTCAATAGACTCATCCGCATTAATAGCAGCCGCGATATCTACAATTGCGACCGTTTGTGCATTGAAGATATCAGTTTTAACTTCTACAGATGCTACTACGGCCTGAGCTTTCTTAAGAATGTTATTAATCTGAACTACATCATTCCCGCGCTCACGTTCAGTTTGCAACCTAATATCTACATTCTTCTCTGAAATCTCCGTCAATACCTTATTCTTTTCTATACAAGATGGGCACATCCACATTGTCATAAACAGTTTAAGAGGATCATCTTTAGTAGCTTGATTAGTGCAGCATTCACATTCTGTAGGCATATTGGACATACTACTCACCCTCTTTAACTAATCCAGCTTTAAGAAGCTTAGCTACCAAATCAGGATCTTCAATACTAATAAAGTTAGCATCGCATCCTTGACATAGTGGCTTATCCATACGCCATGCGCGTTCATCTAATACTACTACAGACTCACAATCTACGGAATTGCCCCAGCATGCACTCATCTTATTCTTAAGAGTATGCTCATAATGCTTAGGCATATGATGTTGACAAGTTGGAAGCGCGCACGTCCACAAGAAATCACCAGAATTACCATGTAGATAACTCTTATAATACTTATGAACGTGTTTTTTATTTGAACTACTCATTTCTTAATACTCCATATCTGCGAATAACTCCTGCATTTCTTCGATAAATTCCATTATCTCAAGATATTCTTCATGTAACTGTGAAGCAATTTCCTTCTTAATTAACTGACGTTCTACATGTTTAGCATAACGTCTAGCCCTTTTCATACGATTGATACGACCATGTGTATTGGCATGACATGAACGTTCAATGCGTCCGAATTTGTTACCACAGCATTCCAATCCACAGAAAGGAACATAAGTCTTATGGCTTAATTGAAGAATCTTTAGCATATCATTCTCCTAAAGAATTAATCATTCTATCCTATCTACAGGTTCTATGATAATAAACTGTAAACAGGATGCAAGAATTAATTACGGACGCCAATGTTTTTTATATTCGTATTCTCTTAAGAAGCTTAAACTATCCCTACGCATCCAGTATGCACCAGGCAATTGTGCAACTAAATACGCGGCCGCCCACTTAAGCTTACCACTATTATCAGTTAATTTCACCACTGAAGGAACAAATCTAACCGGCACATATAAGAGAGTAAACTTTCTATCAGCCAACTGAACTAAGAATGATTGCATCTTATACCTCAGTATCTATAAATCCTTGTAAAGATTTAATTATAATTTTAAGTTTAAGTTGCCATGCTTTATTATCAGGATATGGATTATCCGTCAGATATTGTAATCTATCACTTAGTGATTTAAGATTAGCTAAATGTTCAGGAGTCATAACATTAATTCCTTAGATATCTTAGTTGATACGCTTCCAATTTGAACGTCCTGATTTAGTAGTTTATAGTCCGGTAGGCAGACTATCATACCTAAACTCTTAGTGCGATATACACAACCATCTTTCCATTGTGTAACCTTATGCACTTCTCGTAAGTTCCACTTCACTCTAAAACTACATGCTTTAATAGTATCCAGCATAGTAAATTGTGTCCTCTGGAGAGGTCGGTAACTCTTACACCCTCTGAGTGAGTGAGTCTCCGTCTCTGTGATACTACCACACCCCGGTTAGGATGTCAAGTGTCCTGAATAGGTGACAGTGGCAGTAGTAAGATAAATAGTATATATAAAAAAAAAAAAAAAAAAAAAACAAAAAGACGACCCTCTCTCCCGCCCCTTCTCTGTGTTCTCCCTTTTTTTTTTCTTTTGT
>Ga0105092_10000063_pt1 | contig 48042 bp, 51 predicted proteins | sample PPLLak2March2015_FD_87021 | JGI IMG/M metagenome (GOLD analysis project Ga0105092, IMG submission 87021) | Freshwater sediment microbial communities from Prairie Pothole Lake near Jamestown, North Dakota, USA - PPLs Lake P7 Core (1) Depth... | ecosystem: Environmental > Aquatic > Freshwater >... | reverse complement strand
TTACACACTGGACAAGAAATACTTTTGAAAAGGTAATGGGAATAACAGAAGGCGATGCTGATATGAAGTTAGTATATGATGTTTCTCACAACATAGCTAAAGTGGAAAGGCACACTATAGACGGTGAGGGAACAAGGGATCTAGTGATACATAGAAAGGGAGCGACAAGGGCCTTTCCAGCAGGTGACAATCATATTCCAGACAAATATCGCAATATTGGTCAACCAGTTTTTATTCCAGGATCAATGGGGACAGCAAGCTGGATACTCCTCGGAAATTCAAAATCATTAGAATTAAGTTTTGGATCTACAGCGCATGGTGCCGGAAGAACAATGTCAAGATCTGCTGCTAGGCGAAACTATACACCAGATAGCGTAAGAAAGAATTTAGAGTCAAAAGGAGTCTACATAAAAGCACTTAGCAGAGAGGGAATGGTTGAAGAGACACCGGAGGCATACAAAGACGTAGATTCAGTTGTAGAGGTATCACACTCTCTGGGTATTGCAACAAAGGTTGCACGTTTAGTTCCAATTGGGGTGATTAAGGGCTGAGTCAAGATGAAGATCCGGAACTTGCAATAATTAAGGCCCGAAAAATGAAACAATTGAAAGAGAAAGCCGCATTAAGTGAAAAAATTAAGGAAGATGAGATAAAAACGAACATGACAAAAATAGACGATAAAGAAATACTCCTAAAATACTTGTATGATAGAGGGGATGAAGTCCTCCGATTGGCGGACTCACAATTTCCAGTTCAGACAAGGATCATAGTAAAGAGAATTGTTGAATTGATCAAATCCGGTGAAATAGATTCCCTCATATCAGGAGGCGAATTGTTGGCAATATTCCGTTCTGTGGGACTACGTATTCGAGTTGATACTAATATTAGAATTGAAGATCATGGAAAGTACATCTCATTTGGAGAGAAATTAAAGGAAGGAATCTGAATAACTTATGATGTTTGAAATGGTGATTTTATTTAAAAGCAATATTGCTAAATTCCAGAACTAATCAAACCCATGAATTGAAAAATAATGTTACCAGAAAAAAATCACTCAGCAGTTTTCATTGGACCTAAGAATTTTGAAATTAAGGATTTGCCTATATCTAGTAAAGATAGTAATGTATTACTAAAGACTCTGTCATGTGCAGTTTGCGGATATGACGTTCGAGTGTTTAAAGAAGGCCATAAAAAAGTTCGACCTCCAATTGTTTTAGGACATGAGATATGTGCAAGGACCTTGAATAAACTAAATTTACCAAATAATCAGATAATTCCTGAGGATAGTAGAGTTATTGTTTCTCCACTAATACCATGTTTAAATTGTCATCATTGCAGCGCAGGCTATTTTAATTCTTGTAATAACCTTAACGAAATTGGATCAAGTATTAACGGTGGATTTGCCGACTACATAAATATTCCTCAAAATAATATACTAATTAATGGTATCATTCCTATTACAAATAACATCCGTGATGATGAAGCATCACTTATAGAACCTTTATCTTGCTGTCTGAACGCACACCTGAATTTCAATATTCCAATTAGTGATGAATTTGTCATAATTATCGGAGATGGCCCGATTGGATTAATCCACCTGCAAATATCAAAACTGTATGGTGCGAAAACTATTGTTGTTGGCAAAATTCCATCAAGATTAAAAGAGGCAAAATCAATTGGTGCAGATATTGTACTTTTGAATAATGATCCGGAGGAATCAATAAAAACAATATGGGACTATACATACGGGAAAGGGGGGAAATTGGTTATTGTGGCTACTAGCAATCCTGAAGCAATATACCTGGCCCTAAAAATAGCAGGAAAAAATTCAATTGTTAGTTTATTCGCAGGAATATCCAAGAATAAAATTCTGCGAATTGATCCAAACTTACTTCATTATAATCAAATAGCTTTAAGTAGAAGCTTTAGTTCTACTCCCAAGATAATGAAAAAGGCCATGGACTTGGTGCATGAACAAAAGATTGATTTAAAGAGGCTGATTACTCATAGATTTTCACTATATGAAATTGACGAAGCATTTAATCTAACTGAGGCTTACAACGGACTAAGGTCAGTAATAAATTCCTTTTAAGTTCAATTTACTGTTTTGGTCGTCTCTGGTACAAGCTCATATTTGGATTTGTATCCTCTCGGATTTATCATGAGTCCATTGTAATTAAAGGTTGACGAGTTGCCTACAATTACAGTTGTAATCATCCCTAGCATATCATTGTAATCCAGCAAGTTCACTAATGTGGTAACTACTATTTTCTGACTCTCGCGGAATGCACCCTTGACAATCGCAACAGGTGTTTCTGGTTTTCGATATTTGAGAAAAATGTCTCTCGTATCCCTAAGCTGATGAATCCTCTTTTTGCTAGCAGGGTTGTAGATTACAGTTACATAATCCCCTAATGCAGCAGCCTCAACTCTCTTGACAATAATTTCCCATGGCACAAGTAGATCACTCATGCTTACTACTGCAAAATCAGTCATCAAAGGAGAGCCAACTAGTGCAGAACAGGAGTTTAAAGACGAAACGCCTGGAACACATTCAACATAAATTCCGTCATTATGTTTCCACTTCTTGTCAGCAAGAATTTCATAAATTAGACCTACCATCCCATAAATTCCAGGATCTCCTGATGAAACCAATGAGACTATTCTTCCCTTTTCAGCAAATTCAATAGCTTGATTGGCTCTATCAACTTCTTGAGTCATGGGATATCGATAAACTTCTTTACCCTGAATTAGATCTTCTATTAGTGAAACATAGGTTTCATATCCTACGATTATTTCGCTCTCTTCTATAACTTGTTTTGCCCTGAAGGTCATATGATCATGATGTCCTGGACCAACGCCTACCACATACAATCTTCCCCTAGTATTTTGCATATCTACATTACAGACTGTAGAATAATATAATATTATTTCTAATTTTGATAGTTTTAAAAGTGGTCTTCCATATTTCTATGCAGCATTTATCAGCTTACATAGAAAATCTTAAAATGGAATCAAAATTATTGTCATAATATGGCAGATTTGGATGAATTCACTAAATTACTATTGGACAAAATAATAAACAATGTAATCTCATGTCTACCGATGATAGAAAATATGTTCAAGGATCAAAATAAAGAGCTAGGCAAAGATATTGGAATTGTTAATAGGAAAGACTTTATTTTAGGAGCTGTTTGGTGCATAATCTTAGAGAAGTACATTATTACTTGCTATCTTCACACCGGTAAGACTATTAATTATGAAAATGGAATGGAAATAAGTAGATATGTTTTGAATAAAATTTCGAAATCAGATCTTTTAATGTCAATTAATAATGGATAACCAAAGATCCCTATTGAATGGTGATTGATTTGAGTAACCTGCTGCAGTATGCTTGATGATATTATCTAATCTCGCTTTCATGAAAATTTAATTAACAGTATGCACAAATTCATTTTCTAATTTGGAAAAAAGTCTAGATAATCCAGAATTCTTCAAACTGGGTATCACCATAATTTATGCAATCGTAATTGCATTAAGTATTGATGCATCAAAGACCGTTTTTATTCCGTTTTATTCGATACCGGCGAACCTCATAAATGCGACGATTCTCTTTTATGGATATTTTATCATAATAACAGGTTGGATTGAATATTATTTCCATACGCAAAAATCTCAGGACATAAAGAAGTCTGGATTGGGAGGATTTGTAATTGAGCTGGGCATACTGTTTCTGTTCTATTATATCATAATTGCAGGAAGTAATGAAAACGCGGGTTATTTGATTCCTGATGTTTATTTATTCATCACGCCTCTGATTTTTCTCCTTTTGACTCTAAAAGATATGTATAGAGCTAGTAACTACCAAAATGAAAATTTCCTCAAGTATAGGAATTTGTCTAGGAACTTTCTTTTTGTTTCTGTCATAATTTCATTATCCTATATTGCTGAGACATATGCAACCGGCTTTCAATCTTTTGGGGCCTTTGCATTCTATAGAGACTTGATATTTGCATTTTTGATTCTTACACTTTTTGTTATCTATAGAATAATGAAATGGCGCGAAATCAATGATGCTTCTACAACTTTCTGAGTGAGAATATTTAAGAATTAAGGTCGTAGAATTTTATAAATAAATGGGGCTCCATTATGACATGCTAGTATCAGAGCACCTCATTTTTCAGTTCTATTCACTAATGTAGTTGTTGAAGTATACTGTTGACTTTAATCCAAAAATATTGATATTTTAGGAATAATTCCTACTAATTTGATTTACTTCTATTTATAAAGAAGGACTTAACAAGCGTAATATGTAATATGGAGAAGGTTATCTTTACCGACATTGACGGGACATTACTAGATTCTCATCTTCCCGATATTAAGAAAATGAAAAAATTGGTAGAAAAAACTTTAGAAAGTGGTGCTCATTTAATTTTATGTTCTTCAAAAACAGAACCGGAACAAAATAAAATCAAATCTAATATGGATTTGCATGAACCATATATCGTAGAAAATGGAGGAGCGACAATAGTTCCTATGGATTATTTTAAGAAAAGTAAGATTACTAGTTCGAAGATTTTTCAAAAAAATTACATTATCGAAACTGGCGGCCCTGCACAGAGAATCAGGTCTATTCTGAAAAAAATTAAAAATGAACATGATATAGATTTCAAAGGAGTATCCGACTTGTCGATATCCGAACTTTCAAAGATTACCAAACTACCTCGAGACTACGCTAGCAGAATGATGAAAAGGAAATATAGCGAAACGATAGTTCAAATAGATAATAAAAATTTCCCCAAATTAGCAGGTATCGTTGAAAAAGAAGGGTTAAAAATAATACCTGGGGGTCAATATTTTGATATTACTCTAGGCAATGATAAGGGAACAGCTGTCAAAGTACTAATTGATATTTTTCGTAAAGAATATTCGAATAATGTTATTTTCTTTGGTATTGGAGACAGTAAAAACGATGAATCCATGCTAACTTTAATGGACTTTCCGATGTTAGTTCAGAAACCCAATCGTAGTTGGGAAAGTTTACAAATGAATGACTTACAGAAGATAAATGGTATAGGTCCAACGGGTTGGGAAATTGCACTTGACCTTGTACTTAAATATTAACTCATGCTATCAGAATCGTTTCGCAGAACTTTATTTTTGAAACCTGAGTTTGATCAAATTCTGTCCTCCTATCTTCGTTACTTCAATCAGGTTTTCCCGTTCAAGTCTCTTTAATAGTCTCCACAAACTCGTTTTGGGCAGTATGAATTTATTCCTAATTTCTCCTTCAAATGCTGCTCCCTCCTTTTCAGAGATATAAAATAGTATTTCCTTCTCCTCTGGTTTCAAATTTCCTTTTTGTCTGATAATATCAGTAACCAAGTTGCGCAGATCTGAATCCGTAGGGGATTCGTTACCTGTTTGTTCATTGATAGGGGATTGTTTTTCAATAAAATTATTTTCTTTAAACGTATTGGTTGAAGTATCGGATTTCAAAGGATCTATTTTGATCGAAGATGATTGTATATGTGGATTAAATTTTCTTCTGTACTTTCGCATCATGAGAAATCCAACTGATACTGCAAGTGGAATTAACAGTAAATATACAGTAGAACTTGAATTCACAAATAATTGTTCTTGTCTTGGAGGTTCTAGACTATTTAAAGCTAGAGTGGCATACTCTAGAGCCTTAGGGTAATTTCCCTGGGAAAATTCAATATTTGATTTTGAAACAAATCCTGATGCTTGTGAAGTATCAACATTCATGCCTTGCAAGTCCTCTATTTTACGAGTGGCGTTACTCATCGTAACCTTGGAGATTTCAAATGACTCTGTGATTATTCCTGATAAATCGATGGCATTATTTGCAAGACGTTCCGCATCGATAAAATTACTCTGATTTAATGCGGTCTTTGCGTTATGGAGAATGTCCTTGACATCGCCTAGATTTATTCCTGTGTGTTCACTTTCTGCTTTTGCCAGATCCAATTCTGCTGAATTTATAGATATTATTGCTTGTTCTCGTGTTCCTGCATAACCAATAACATAATCTATAGAAACTCTACCTTTATCGAATGATAATAAATTCTGTCCTCCTAATTTTCTAATTAATGATGGCGACTGTTCTCCTAAATTGGTTACGACTGCATCATTGGGTAATTTTACTGTAAATGGAAAAGCAGAATTTATAAGAAAGCTCCATTCTCTTTCCTGTTTGTTAACAAGATCCGGCGTTTGATAGGTAATTCTTATCTGTGATTCATTTTGTGAATTAATCTTTATTTCATTAGTTACAGAATTGAACGTATATACCAAATATTTCGATAGGTAGTTTCTCACCAAAATGTCGTTAATGTTGCCGCCAACTAATGGCAATGTAATTTCGTTGGTATTAGTTTTCAAACGAAGATCGTATTGTACAATTGAGTCCCCATTTGACAAAATACCAATAAATACAGAGTTAACTTGATACTGAATCTGGGAAAACCCTATATCAAAAATACTGCCAGACAAGAAAACAGATACCATTAAAACGATTAATAACACAACCAATCTCAATATAAAAACGACCTCAAATAAGAGAAAGACTTATCGATTCTCGAATTACCACTATTGTGATCGTGGTATAATCCTAGCAGACCAGATAAATCACAAATCATAAAAAGTTTGAGATTAGTATTCATATGATTAGTTAGGTTGTATTATTGATATTCAGATATTTTTTTAAATCACTTTTTGAGTACTGTTCGATCCATTTGAATTTTCTCTGAAGAGTACTTGTATAAATTTTTGTCCAATCCAAATCTACGTATTCGCACCATGATTTGAAAACGCGTGGATCTATATAGTTTCTTAATGAAGTACCGAGATTGTAATCTTTAGTTTCTTGCTGGAGTCGTAATTGGAATTCAAGCTTTTCAATTCTTTGTTCCTTCTTTAATTTCTGTAGCTCAGTTTTCCATTTTTTCTCTTTCAACTCAAGTTTTAGTTGTTTGATTTTATCTTTTTTGTTAGCTAATGACTGTTCAAATTTTTCCCATGCCTTTTTGCTTGTCGGATTCTTCGGGTCTATTCCTTTTTTGTGATTACAAGTTACAGCGGCTTGAAGATTTGCAATTTTTGCTAAGTAGACTTTCTTAAATTCACTTTCACTCTTACTAAGTTTCAAATTTGGCGCAGATAGATAATTCTTTACTACTGCAGTAGCTATGTAAGTTCTAAAAACCTTTGCAGTCAAATTAGGGAGATTCTCATTATCAATTGATCTGAGGAATTTATTTACTTTAGACGATGTGATGTCTTCAAATATTTCCTCAGTTCGATCCTTTCCCTTCATGAAGAACAGCAAATTCTCATAAAGCGCTTTTGTATCAGGACTGGATATTTCCAACGTCTTTTGCCAAGGAACACTATCTTTGCCGAGGAAATTGAATTCTATTAGAAGCTTGTCATTAATTTTTGGAAACTTGAGATGTTCGACTCTGAGAGTCGACGCACCAATAGTGTCTGCTTCGTCAGGATCTTTTTCATCACCAACTCTCATGGCCAATTTATTTATGAGATAGCAAACCGTGGCGACCTTTCTTTTTGTTGTATCCTTAGCGTTTAACATCTGATTAATAATCTCCTTTTCAATAGCAAAAATGTAATGTTCTAGTTTCTTTGCTGTGTCATATTTTGCCTTATCGTTGTCTTGTCGTAAGTAGGATGAATCATGCAACCAGACATACTTTCTCTTTCCAGTTAGATTTTCTATCCATGAAGCTAACCATGTTGAATTATGATCATGAACAATAGCCTTCCACGGCCCTTCGGGAACAGATGCATTCTCCCCCAGATTGAGTGTTACATCATTGGGAGTAATTCTGGGCTTCCATCTTCCTCTTAATGGATGAAGTCCTCTTCCCATAAATATTCCAGGAGGTTCAACAAGCCAATTGGCAACGTCAACTTCGATTCCATCTATCTTCGCTTTTCCATAAATCGATTTCAGCTTTTCCTTTTCTATTTTTTTTTCCTGGCTGATTCTTCTTTTTTCTTCTCTTGGAAGTGATTTTATTCTTATTTTTTCATCTTCCTTAATCTTTAATTCCTTATCAACCAAATTAAATGCCTCGGTCATGTCAATTTCATCAATTTTTTGAACCGATCTAAATCGTTCGGGGAGTAATTTCTTGAAATCAGCAATAAAATTTGATTGAAAAACAGGATCCTTTACATAATGGGTATTCTTCTTTTTTGCCCATGCATAAATGGGTTCTTCTTGTTCACGATTTAAGAAAAGGATCTCTCCTAGAATTTTGATATTTATTCCACGCTGAACATATTCTGGTGGGAAGGCGACACCATTATGTTACAGTTCTGTCCATTTGTTAGAAGTGGCAACTTTAGAGGATATTGTCAACTACATTCAAAATGTCTAATTAACTATTCTTAAACCTTATCCGCTTGAAATATCTATCACAAGTTTTGAACTGTACAATTGATTTATTTATTCTGCTGGAAAATAGAAATAATATGAACTCAACTCAACTGGTAAATTTTCCTGCAAAGCTCACCTACAAAATAAGTGATGTCTCTGAAATTAGGCCGATGATTGATGAATTTATTGATCATTATAGAAAGTCCGAATCAGGAGATTTCAGCTGTAGAATATTACTACCACGTCATTTGAAATCCGACAATGATGTGAAAAGATTAGGTGCCACCATATATGCTGAGATAATGCTTTCGCTGAAAAAAAACAAGTTAATTGCCAATTTGAGAGATATAAGATATATCCACGATGCCAATAATTATGGCTGGTTGCTGTTGAATCCAAAAATGGCAGAAAAATTGTAGATAAGGCAAGGATTTTGGTTACTAATTAGTATTTTTGAATTTATTCATCACAAACGGGACTTCGAGTTTTAAGACGTTGCTCATAGTTATTGAAATAATTAAGCCTAGTAGTAAACCTCCAATTAAATCAGTCACATAATTTAATCCTAGAAATAAATTTGACACCATTAGCATTGGTGGCAGTATCCAGAGTAGATAAGCATATTTTTTTCTTTTTAGTCGCAAGATAGTTGCGACAATGTAAGCAAATGCGGTTATGATAGCTGTGTGATTTGAGGGGTAGGAGAAATTGCGGGCCTCCGTCAATAAACTGTCACTTTCAAGTTGAAAACCCTCTGGAAGGTTGGGTATCCTTTGCGATTCCGGTGGTTTTGGCTGAGCAATAAGTGGTTTCATATAAGAAACCAGTATGGCTATTGTCATGATTGTTATCATCAATATCATTCCCATTTTTCTCGTTCTTCTAATTATGGTAAAAACTATGGCCAGAAAAATCATGTTTATCACCTCTCCAAAAGATGAAATGATTACGAAAGAGTAGAGTAAATATTGGTCAGGACTAACACTGCCAAATGCATTGAAGACTAAAACGTCTATTGACGAAAAATACCGGAAATGGACTAAAACCGTAAGTATCATGAATGCGACCAAGATTGCTATGAATTGAAATGATCGAATATGTATCAATCATGATTACCGAATAATTTTAGCCATCTAATTAGACATAGTTATAATTTAAAATAAATCAAAATAGCACTGCTCATTAGTTACAACATTGGTCAATAGAGTGAAGATTCATTTTCAATTTGTTCTGCTGATTTTGGATCATTTTCTGAATAATATTTCACCATTCCTACTTTTAGTACCTTTAGTGAAAGGAGTGCGCATTTGATTCTTGCAGGCCCTAAGTTCGTCAATCCAATATTTTCAAGAATGTCTTCCTTTTTCAAATCCTTGACTACATTCAAATCCTTACCAAAGACCAATTCCGTTAACATAGAAGCACTAGCCTGGCTAATTGCACATCCTTTACCTTCAAATTTTACGTCTTTGATCACCCCGCCATCTACCTTCAAATGAATATCTATTTCATCACCACAAAGAGGGTTACTATCATGAACTGTAACATCTGCATTCTCCAATTTCCCTTTATTTCTTGGATTCCTGTAGTGATCTAATATGATCTCTCTGTATATATCATCGCTCATATTTTGAAGATTCTCCCTGCCTCTTTAATAGCATTAACGAACTTATCTATTTCTTCTTTAGTATTATAAATGTAAAAGCTTGCTCTAGAGGTTGCTGGAACATCAAGTCTTTGCATTAATACTTGGGCACAATGATGACCGGATCTTATCGCAATTCCGTGATCATTCATTATTGTTGCGAGGTCATGAGGGTGGATATCTGCAATATTAAATGAAATAACTCCTCCTCTGTATTTGGGATCTCTTGGGCCATATACTGTAACATACTTTAGTGACAGAATTGAGTCTAGTGCATATTCTGTCAGACTTATTTCATGTCTCCTGATGTTTTCCATTCCAATTTTTTCTAGATAATCAATAGCTGCACCAAATCCTACAACGTCAGCAATATTTGGAGTACCTGCTTCAAATTTGTAAGGGACCTCGTTGTAATTTGTGTGAAATTTAAAGACCTCCTTAATCATATCGCCACCACCCATAAATGGTCTCATTTTCTCAAGAAATTCTTTTTTTGCGTATAAGACTCCCACTCCAGTGGGACCTAACATCTTGTGTGCAGAGAATACCAAGAAATCACAATCCATATTTTTAACATTTACAGGCATATGTGGTACTGATTGTGCACCATCCACTATTACTGGTATGCCATGTTCATGAGCTATCTTGATAATCCTTTCAATTGGCACAATGGTGCCCAGTACGTTTGACATATGGCTAAGGGAAACCAGTTTTACTTTTTTTGAAGAAATCAATTCTATCATCTGTTCAAGATCTAAAAATCCGTTTTCATCAATTCCAGCATATTCTAATCGTGTTCCAATCTCTTGACATAGTATCTGCCAGGGTACTATATTGCTATGGTGTTCTAATTCGGTGATGACAATGCCATCATCTTTTTTGAGATTTGATCTGGCCCAAGAATGTGCAATAAGATTTATTGATTCTGTGGTGTTCCTCGTAAAGACGATTTCTTCAGGACAGGCGTTAATAAAATTTGCAATTTTCTTCCGACTTTGCTCATATAATTCTGTTGCCTCTTCGGCTAGCTGATAGACTGCTCTGTGGATATTGGAATTATAATTTGTATAAAAATCCGTGATTGAATCAATCACAGAATATGGTTTTTGTGTAGTAGAAGCATTATCTAGATAAACAAGTTCCTTGCCATTGATTTTTTTCTTAAAAATTGGAAAATCATTTCTTAATGCATAGCTGTTCACAATGCTTCTTTGCATCAATTTCTAAAATAAGCAATAAGAGATATAAACTTAGATTACGGCCCTTGACTCGAAAGCAAATTTGGTATAGTTTTCTGCAAACGGTAAACAATAGTTAGATAGGTTCTCGACACACATAATCTTACCATGAGTCATCTTTACGAACCGTTTTTTATAATACAAACTGTCATGAGGACACAACAGGTTTAGTTTTTTAAAAATTTTTGAGGTTAAGGTTCTCCCCTTCTTATCTCTGTCAAGCAAAAGTATGACCTTTCTACCATTCCTTGATACATAGTCTACAAAATTAGTAATTCCCTTAAAATTATTATATACCAAGATTTCACCCTGAAATCCTAAATCTTTCAGGGCAATTTCATCCTTCTTACCTTCTACTGCGACAACTGCTCCTGCTTTACATTCGTGATTTAATGATTCGATAAACTCTCGAATTTTTAGGGCAATTTCATCCCTTTTGTGTATCATCTACTGAATAGAATTACCAATCCAACGTTAATGAATTTTGTCTTGATATCGCAAGGTTTTTTCAGGTACTCTTAATAGGCAAACAATTTGAATTCATGATTCTCTAAAAGGATCGGCACGGCACCTTAAACTGTATCAAAACACTAAAGTCACCAAATGACTCTTAGCAAAGACTTATTTTTCATTTCATTTGAATTAAAATATTCACATGTTTGAAAATTACCTGATGAACATCGGTGGTTCAGAATGGATAATTATAGGACTACTTGTAGTTATTCTCCTATTTGGTTCAAAGAAATTACCTGAATTCTCTAGAACCATAGGAAAAGCTATGGGGGAATTTGAAAAGGTTCGCACTATGTCGCTTAAGCAAAAAATTGATGATGATTCCAATTACATTGGACCACGGATGGCTAGTGCTGTGGAAAGTGAACGTCATAAACTCGAAATGATAGCAGAATCGTTAGGGATAGATCATGTCAATAAAAATGATGAAGAATTAAGGCTCCTCATTTTCGAAAAAATTAACAGATGACTTTAACAATGCTGTAAAATTGTTTTTTTTGGATGTTTCCTTTCAAAATTTAAATATGTGATTTTTTCAACTCACGTAATGTCAAATTCTGCAAATAGTGGAATCAATCCATTTGAAGTGGCGCTTACCCAACTTGATGAAGTTTCATCTATGATTGGTCTTGACAAAGGTCTTCATCAATTTTTGGCTCAGCCAAAAAGGGTGTTGATGATATCTATCCCTGTTAAAATGGATGATGGAACCATTAAAGTTTTCACTGGTTTTCGTTCTCAACATAATGATGCTTTAGGACCATTCAAAGGGGGAATCCGTTATCATCCTCAGGTAACAATAGATGAAGTTAAAGCTCTTTCTATGTGGATGACATGGAAGTGCGCCATTGCAAATCTCCCATTTGGTGGGGGGAAAGGTGGTATAATATGCGATCCAAAAAGTATGTCAGAAGGAGAATTAGAAAGAATGACTAGAAGGTATGCATATGGAATTTCAGATATTATTGGACCGTACAAGGATATTCCTGCACCTGATGTATACACAGGTGGAAAAGAGATGGCTTGGATTATGGACACGTTCTCGGTAATCAAGGGAAATTACATACAGCCTGAAGTGATTACAGGCAAACCGATTCAAATTGGAGGATCCCTTGGACGTAACGAGGCAACGGGTAGAGGTCTTGCCATTACAGTAAGAGAAGCTGCCAAAAAACTAAATATCGACATGAAAAGTGCAAGCGTTGTTGTTCAGGGATTCGGAAATGCTGGACAGTTTTCTGCTCAGCTCGTTGAGGAACAAGGAGCAAAAATAATTGCCGCAAGTGATTCAAAGGGATGTATAATTAATAAAAATGGCATCGATACTGCTTCACTCAGGAAACACAAAGAAAAAACCGGGTCTGTATCAAATTTTCAAGGCAGCCAACCGATTTCCAACAAAGAACTTCTTGAAACAGAATGTACAATTTTGATTCCTGCGGCTTTGGAAAATCAAATAACTAATGATAACGCCGGAAAGATAAGGACCAAAATCGTAGCAGAAGCTGCAAATGGACCAACTACTCCAGAAGCTGACAAGATTTTATTTAATAACAAAATCATGGTGATACCCGATATCTTGGCTAACGGAGGTGGAGTTACAGTCTCATATTTTGAATGGTTACAAAATTTACGTAGAGACTATTGGACAGAAGCGCAAGTCAATGATCGGTTGGATACAAACATCACAAAGGCATTTTTGGGAGTTTATGATACCCATTCAAAACACAATACAGACATGAGAAAGGCAAGTATGATAGTTGCACTAAATAGAGTTGTAGATGCCATAAAGATAAGGGGATTATGGCCCTAACTCCGAGAAATAACACAAAGACAAAGAAAATTTAGAAAAACGTAATTAAAAAAATTTTTTTATTCAGTTGAAAAGGAATGTCCACATGAACATGATTTGGTTACATTAGGATTATTTATCTTGAAACCAGATCCCATGAGACTCTCAATGTAATCAATATTCGTTCCTTTAAGGTATTTTTGACTGTAACTATCGACAATCATCTTGATGCCGTTTTGATCAATAACATTGTCATCTTCATCTGGCTTTTCTTCAAAACCCATACCATATGAGAGACCTGAACATCCTCCACCGGAAACATAGACTCTCAGATACAAACTATCTTTATTCTCTTGTTTCATAAATTCCATTACTTTCTCTGCAGCCTTTGGACTAATTGTAATCAGTTGAGTTTGATGTGTACTTTCCATTATGAGTACAATGCCCTAATAAACTATAATAACCTTTTGAAAAATGAGGAATCTGGGCAAAAACAAAAATGGGTATTTGAAACAAAAATTATTTTAAGCTTTCCTTAACCCTATGCCACTTTGCCAGACTTCCAGCCGCAGTTATCCATGTGATTACAGATTGGTAGACAGGTATATTAAACTCCTCAATTTTTTTAGAGATCTTTTCGGTATATGGACCTCCCATCGCACCTACAAGTATCGGTTTTTTCTTTTGTTTCTGAAAATCTCCTAGAATATCGACTATTTTTTCTTCCAGTGGATCATCTTGGAACACAAACCACGGCATGATGATATCTACATTAGGATCGTCTAAGAACGATTGAATAGCAAATCGATAATCATCAGCACTTGCAGAACCTGTAACATCACATGGATTGCCAATTACATAAGTCGCTGGATAATGTTCTTTGAATGATTTCATAGTTTGTTCGCTTAATTGCGCCAGTTCCAAATTTAGCCTTTCAAAATTATCTATTGCAGCAATGATTGGTCCTGCTCCATTTGTTACCATAGCAATTTTGTTTCCTTTTGGAACGGGTTGCCATGTTAATGCCTTAAGAGCAGAAGTTAATTCTTCGTAAGAATCCACAGAAATAATTCCCGTTTGTTCAAAGGCTCCACTTATTACAGCAAAGGATCCACCCAGCGAACCTGTATGAGAGGCTGCTTGCTTTGCTCCTTTGGTAGATCGACCATTTTTGAAAACTACAATTGGTTTTTGATGCTCTTTAATAACATTCTTTGCTGAATTCATAAACTTGCGACCGTCTCCAAGCCCTTCTACATACAAGCCAATTACGTTTGTATTAGGATCCTGTGCCAAATAGTGTATCATATCAGCTTCATCAACATCCGATCTGTTACCATAAGAAATCATCTTACTTAGACCGAATGCGTCAGAAGTCTCCATGAATGCAATTCCAACGGTCCCACTCTGGGATAGGAAAGCAACATTGCCCTGCTTTGGTCTTAACATTCTCAAGTGACCTTGAAATGCACAATCAAGTCTGTTTTCTCCATTAAATATACCAATGCAGTTTGGACCAATTATTCTAACATTCAATTCACGGGATTGGTCTTGGATACGTTTCTCAATAGCAGCACGTTCTCCTCCAAGTTCTTTACCACCGCCGGATATTATTACCATGTTATGGATATTCTTTTTTCCACATTCTGTAAGAAGATCTGGTACAAACTTAAGATCGACAGTTACAATAACAACATCTACAGGATCTTTTACGTCCAAGAGATTTTTGTAAGCTTTTACACCCATTATTTCGGAATAACCTTTTGCGTTTACGGGATAAACTTTGCCCTTGTAATCATGTTTTACAAGGCTTTCCATGACAGAATTTCCTATCTTGCCTGGCTCTGGCGATGCACCGATTAATGCTACCGATTTTGCATTAAAGAACAAATCCATGTAACTTGAATCGGGGTTCGCTATAGAAATTGCATTATCTAAAGATTTTTCCTTAAGAATAATCTTTGCATCTACAACGTAATAACTATCAGGATATACCACGACCGGATTAAAATCAATGCTCTCATATTTTCCAGCCATGTCCACTCCTAGAGTCCCAATATTTACAATTGCTTCACTTAACATGTCCAAATCAATCGGCTTTGAACCCCTGAAACCTTTCAGAATATCCCTTCCTCTTAGAGATTCCAACATTTTTAATGCATCCCCTTTTGTGACTGGAAGAACTCTGAATGAAACATCCTTGAATAATTCTGTGTAAATGCCACCTAGACCTACCATTATGGAAGGCCCGAACTGAAAATCGTTTTGGAGCCCAATAATTAATTCAACCCCTTTTGGAACCATCTTTTCCAATAATACTCCCTTGACATCAAATTTTTCCTTAAGTCTATAAAACATGTCATCAAATGCTTTCTTAACTTCATCCTCAGAACCTAACCCTACTTTAACACCACCGACGTCTGTCTTGTGCAAAATATCTGGAGAAACTATTTTTGCAACCAATGGAAAACCAATTTCTTTTGATTTTTGTGCTGCTTCATCACTATTTGTCACAAGTGCATATTTTGGAACCCTGATTCCGTATTCACCAAGAATTTCTTTTGAGGATTCTTCTGTTATGACTTTTGGATTGCCCTTCGAAGATTCAACAATATTTTGGATCTTTTGTCTGTCAACCATATTTATGAAAAAAGGTTTTCTTTGTTTTTAATTAACTTTACTCAAAACCAACCATTAAGCAGGTTTGGGAGATGTCATATATTTTTCAAAATACTATTTTTCTATTTGAAAAAATGCGTCAACTTGGAAAAGGAATTACAACAATTAAAAATGCGTGAATTCCTCTTAACATCTGATCGTATCTTCCTAGTTAATTCTTCATGAATTTGTAAATATTGCATTCCTTCTGGAGTAATGACACAGCTACTTTCATTCGCTTTGGATTTCAAAAGATTGTATTTCTTTAATTCAAAAATGAATTTCATCGTCTGTGAAGTTGTAAGATAGGCTTGCAATCTTGAATATATCTCCTCGTAGTCACAGTTTTTGTGCGCAGCCTTTAGGATAATAGCTATTACATCGAGCTTACTGAATGATTCCACAAAAGATAAGAAAATATATAAAATAAAAAGCTCGTCAATAACTCTTATAGTAAATGGATTTTTACATTTTCCAGTAATTTTATCAGAATAATCATAAGAAAAAAGTAGATGTTGAATTAATCATTAATACTGATATATTTTCTATAACATACGTAAAATACAGTAACTAATCCACTTCTTCTCAATAACTTCAGCAAGAAAGTTGTTACTATGAATGATAATAAAAGAATTGTCTAAAAAAGTATTGAATTAATCTAATTATCCATCAAAATTGATTGGATACACTTAATTTCAAATGGGGAAAGAATCATGATTAATTTGTTTTCCAAATACATACTTGTTTGATGTCAAATTGTATGCCTTTGATTCCTCATACATTTCAAGATAGGTTTTTCCCTTGTCCGTTGTATGGTAGGTGGTAGAACCTTCAGATAAATTACTCCTCTCGACGACTAGTCCATTAACTACTAAAATTTTAATGTATTTCTTGATTTGCCTATAATTCAAGTGCGCCCTGGACATTATGGATGATTTCCTGTCACCATTGACGGCAGTGAACAATATCATCGCAATTATGTCCGCAGTACTCCTATAATTCAATATTATTTTAAAAATGAAATATCTCTATAAATGGCAGGGTAGAGAATTATCTGGTTTTTGAATAGCTAACATTTACTTTTTCTCAATTAATCTAATATTGAACTTTGCACGAATAATGTAGATTACTTGTATGCCACGACAATTATTGCCCCGCCAAACATTTTTTTCGTAAATTTGACCGTGGAAAATTTATTGAGTAAGAGATCATTTAAAAGAGCGTTCTTGGGCCATCGGACAAAAGTTCCATACAAAGTCTTAAACCTTAAACCTCTTTTACCAGAAACGGAGTAAGCTATTATCCCCAAAATGTATTTTAGGTAAAATGTGACGAAGCTTCTAAGCAGTACGTTATCAGGTTTACCTATATCTACAATTATGAATCTGCCTTCATTTTTGAGAACCCTGTGTACTTCAGAGATAGCTTCAACTAACGAAAAGGAGTCACGTAGAGAATATCCACACAAAACAGCATCTACTGAAGACTCCCTAAATGGCATATATTCAAACACGCCACATGAGAGATTAAGTCTTTGACTATTTTGATTTTGAGCGTAATTCAACATTTCACGTATAGGGTCATGTAGTACTATCCTGGCATTATCATTTAGAATCTCCAATGCTTTTGACGACATATTACCAAAACCTGAACCTGCATCTAGAATTAAATCACCTGGATTAATTTGACCTCTCAGTCCAAATTCACGGTATTTATCATCTTGACCTAGGGAGATACTCTTGTTAACTTTATCGTATACTGGTATTATGGTCCTTAATACTCCAATGACTTCTTTCCAATAGCTAAGTCCCAATCCTGACAATTAATAAAGTCTGAAAATGAATGGATATTTTTTATTTTGGAATAAAAATTCTCAAATCTTATCAAGAGACTGTCTTCCCGCTTATTACTGATCACTTCAATCCACTAGAATTAAATGGGTTCACAAAATTGATAAGGGACTCATGTTTATGGAATACTGTCTGCTAAAATGGAATACATATGTGATTCTTGTGGCACCCTATTGATACATAGTAATCAGGTAACACTTGATAGTATGAAAGACGTCCACAATCAACTTTGTTCCGTTAAAAGGCAAAATATAGTGATACCAGTTCCGCAAGTACCACAGAGATCGGCACCAACTGCTCAACCTTCTCTTTCGACAACACCCTCTCCATCTCAAACTCTAAACTCTCCACCAGCCCAACAATCTACCACAGCGCCGGCTTCTGGTGGACAAACTACGATTTCTCTAACCGGTAATGGAACAAACTATTCCAAGATAGAAGGCCCAATAGATCCCGAATTCAAATCAAAACGCCAGGTAACAGGAAGCTATCAAGGAATTAAGGTGTGGGGTCCAGTTGATGCGCCAGGGCAACTGGGAATCTGGGGAACCGAAGTTACAGTAGATTACGATATTTGTGTTGCTGATGGCGCCTGTATTGAAGCATGTCCTGTAAATGTTTATGAGTGGCTTGATACACCTGGACATCCTGCATCAGAGAAAAAGCCTTTCATGATCAGAGAAAAAGATTGCATCTTCTGTATGGCATGTGAAAATGTTTGTCCTCCTCAGTGTGTAAAAATATTCCAAAAGAGTCAGTAATTCAATTCGAATATCAACTTGCAAATTTGAGTACTAATGTTTGACATTGTAGCTACAGGTGGCACATTTGATATATTACATAAAGGGCACTACCTGCTTCTACTAAAGGCATTCGAAGTTGGACGGCATGTAATAATTGGTGTAAGCAGTGACAATTATGCAACTCTAAAAAAGAAAAAAATTACAAACGAGTATTCCATTAGACAAGAAAAATTGAAAAAATTCATTGGAGAAAATTTTAATAAATCTAACTATTCTATTTATCAACTAAATGATTTTTATGGTCCCACAGTATTGACTAGAGATGTGGAGGCGATCGTTACTACTGAGTCAACCAAAGAAAACTGTGTTAAGATTAATGAGTTAAGAAAGTCAAAAGGCATGCCACAATTGGAAATAATACTTGTTCCCTTGGTCGAGGATAAAGATGGTAAGGTGATATCATCAACAAGGATACGAGAGGGTGAAATAGATATAAACGGAAACAAATTGACTTTCTATTAATAAGCGGGACGTTATTTCAAAGTAAGGATTTGCATAGAATCGAATTGATAAATTTTATACATTCGAATAAAACTTAGTTGAATTAATTCATACTCTATGAAGTTTGATGTACAACATTCAATATATTTTCCTGACCAAAAGTCCTAATAACAACAACGGGACCTAATATTAATTCTCTTACAAATTCCCTCAATTTTACTGCATTTATGTTATCCTTCATTAGAACGGCATGACAAGATTTATCCTTCAACATTAAAACAATTTCATTGTCCACAATTTTTATTACTTCGATCACAAAGTGTACGCTATCCTTATCGGGTAACAACATACTTCCTAATTTTTCGGTTTCATATGAATCAAGACATTCAAATCTTGTAACTTTATCCAAATATTCAACTATCCTCACTGTACATGAAATCAGAGACTGAATCTTTAGCCTTTTCTCTCCGTTCCTGAAACATGGAAATAAATGAGGTTGAATGGTTTGATAGATCATGTTTACACTCTCCGCAAAGAAGATTGCCACTCCTGCATTTTAGTTCCCTCTCATTGGATTCTGCAGGTGTATCAAACAGATACTTGAGGTATGAAAAAACAGAACATATTGCAGGATTTCCACCCAATTTTTTCTGAAGGGAAATTGTTGGCTGTCCTCCTGTGAAGGCATTGGATATTTTTTCTTCAATTATCTCTGAATCATCCGTGGTGAATATAGCTGTTTCAGGAGTCGATGATGACATCTTGCCGAAAGTTTGCAAACTTGGCAGAAATTTACTATGTATTTGTGCGGGTTTGTAAAAGCCAATTTTTTCTGCAATGTCTCTTGTCAATCTCCAATAGGGATCCTGATCAATTGCCGCCGGTATCAGAACAGGTGTGGGCTTCCCTTCAATTATAGAAGGCAGAAAACATGGAACTCCTTGAAGGGGAGGAAAACCTATCATTCCAATATTGGTTGAATTAGTAAAACCAAAGATACTCTTTGCAGTTGAAAACGTGATCCTTTTTGCTATTTCTAATGAGTTTGAATAAAGATGTTTTATGTGTCTTGAATTGACAATTATTTTTGTTTTACTCTTTTTGAAACCTATTGCAATAATGTCAAGGATATTCTCATATACATTCTTGTTGATTTCATCCATTGTTTTATTTCCAAACAAGAATTTTTCATCATCAGTTATTTGGAATAAGAGATTTGAATCAAATTTGTCTTGTAAGTGCTTGGTGAGAAACCATGGCATCAAGTGACCAAGGTGAACCATACCAGATGGTCCCCTTCCAGTATACAAATAAAATTTTTCATTGTTTTCATACTTATCTAAAATCCAATCAAGATCTCTGTGAGAAAAAAAGAATTTGTGTCTAAGTAATGGATGTAATTCACCTGTAAATGATTTAATTTTTTCAAGTATTTCGTCTGTTATTTCCTGCGTTCCGAATTTTTTTATTAATCGTGCATAATCTACTGATCCCTCTACTTTCCATGGGGTTACTTCAAAATCATCAGAATAATCATCTTTGAATGAATCACTCATTTTTTTGTATATACATGATTCGAGCTTTAAACGTTTAAAAAGTATTCCATCAAAGTCTGATCCATATTTAAATGACGGAACTAAATTTGCATAAAATAGAAAAAAAAATTCTGCTATCGCTTGTAAAACACGATAAAACCGATATTGAGAAATTGGCATCTATCACGAACCTTTCATTAGATAATGTAAGGCGTGGGATAGAGTGGCTAAAGTACAAAGGAATGGTGTCGGTGTCTGTCCACAAGGATTCAATAGTTCAACTCATTTCAGAAAGTTCAGAAAGGTCAAATGATGGACGTCCAAGTGATAAACCACATGTTTCAGATAATTTAACATTACCAGAAAGAAGAATAGTTAATGCCATAAAAAACAAACATCAAAAAAATATCAAGATTGGGGAACTTGCCAAACTGTGTAGTATGTCAAATATTGAATTTAGCGTTGGAATACAAAATGCACTTAGAAATGGTTGGCTGAATAAAGCGGCGGATACTCTGAAGATAACAGATAATTCAGAAAAGCTATCGCTCGAAGAGACACTTTTAGAAAAAATCTCGAGATTAAAGAAGATAAAACTTTCAGAATTATCAGATAAAGAATTACATGGGTTTACTCTCCTAAAAAAACGTCCAGGATATCTCAAAGAAACAATAGAAAAAACTTTCGACATTTCTCTTACAAATGAGGGTAAAAAAGTAGCATCAAATATTAAGAACGACGGAGAGGAAGGGATAGGCACATTTACATCTGAAATAATAAGAACTGGAAAATGGAAGAATGAGAAATTTACGGAAATAGATGTAACTTCTCCTGTCCGCTCTTACGCCATGGGAAGAACGCATCCTCTTACCGATATGATTAATGAAATTAGAGATATCTTTGTATCGATGGGATTTTCTGAAGTTGAAGGACCAACGATCCAATCTTGTTTTTGGAACTTTGATGTGCTATTTACTCCGCAAGATCATCCAGCAAGGGATATGCAGGATACATTCTACCTGTCAAATTTGACCGATGAAGACATAGATCCTATTATTAGTAATAAAGTATCAAACTTTCACAAGACAGAATGGAGTTATGATTGGGATATTGAAAAATCAAAGCAGACCGTACTCCGTACTCATACTACTCCGGTTACTATAAAATATCTATCGGAAAATAAGTTGAATAGTGGAAGGATTTTTTCAATAGGACGAGTTTTTAGGAATGAAAAAATGTCGTACAAGCATCTAATGGAATTTCATCAGATCGAAGGAATTGAAATAGGTGAAACAGTTAATTTAAGAGATTTGATGGGTCTGCAAAAACAATTTTATTCCAAACTTGGATTAGAAAAGGTAAAGTTTTGGCCCACCTATTTTCCATATACAGAACCGTCGTTGCAATCAATGGTTTACATAGATAAACTTGGAAAGTGGGTCGAATTGTTTGGCATGGGAATGTTCAGACCCGAGGTAACTCAGTCAGTAGGTATATTGAATAATATACTTGCCTGGGGCGGTGGGCTTGAACGTATTGCTATGATAAGATATGGATTGGATGATGTACGCGAACTCTACGATAATAAGCTATCGTGGTTAAGGATGCAACCAATATGCCCGTTGTAGAATTTCCACTGGAAGATATCAATAGACTTTTTTCTGATTACGATCTAGAATATATTCTAGATATGCTACCTTTTATAGGACTAGATTTAGAGTACCGAGATGATAAGTGTATTAGATTGGAATATAGTCCAAATCGTCCCGATTTTTCCACTTTTTACGGCATTTCCAGAGCTTTAAACGGATTGTTAGGGAAAGAAGTAGGAATACCAAAATTTGAGGTATACGAGAATAGGAAAAACCTGATTAGAGTAGATACTTCGGTTGCAAAAATACGGCCATTTATTGTGGGCATAGTGGCTAAAGGTCATAAGCTAAATAACAATATCATCAAGCAAATTGTTTCTATGCAGGAAGATCTTCATAATGGAATAGGGAGAAGAAGGTCTAAGGCGTCCATAGGATTTCATAATTTGGACAATATAGAGTTTCCATTGGACTATACAACAACATCAGACAATCTGAGCTTTGTTCCTCTTGATAGTTCTTCTTCGTTGACATTAGCTGAAATACTAGACAAATCTGTGTCAGGCAAGAAATTTGGGAAGCTGTTAAAAGGATCTCAATATCCTATTTTAAGGGATTGTAAGGGAAATGTGATATCCTTTCCTCCTATCATAAATAGTGAAGTAACAAGAATTAAGGATGGAGTTGATAATTTATTCGTAGAAGTTACGGGTATTGACAAAAAAACTGTTGACAATGTATTGGCAAATATTGTTGCTACATTAGCTGACACTGGATTCAAGTTAGAAACCGTATTTATAGAACAAAATAATAATACGGAGTCCTTCAATGCGAACATAAATACTACTTTAGAGAATGTTAAAACGGATTATATCAATAAGACTCTTGGTCTGGCATTATCAACCAAGGAATTAATAAATTGCCTCCAAAAAAGCAGGCTGGATGCGACGACTATTGACCCTAGTAGCATCAATTGTATGATTCCAAGCTATAGAATTGATATTTTTGGTCCCATTGATATTGTTGAGGAAGTAGCGATAGGATACGGACTTTATAACATGGAACCTTCTTTGCCAGAATTTAGACTCTATGGTAATAGGAGCAGGCAAAATTATTTTTTTGACAAGATTCGCCAGGCCATGGTTGGTATGGGATTGACCGAAAATATTAACTTCATTTTAAGTAATAAAGATATTCACCACAAAAGAATGAAGCTAGATAAATTTAATTTTTATACAGTAAACAACTCAAAGAGTGATGAACATGATGTATTGCGCAGATCACTCTTACCATCATTACTATTTTCATTGTCGAAAAATATACACGAAGAGTATCCACAAAAACTGTTTGAAATAGGACAGATTTTTGTGCCAGAAAAAGAGAATTTTGAAAAGTGGAGTTTGTGTTGTGTTAGTGCATTCAATGGAGTGACCTTTAGCGAAATAAAAGCAGTACTACAAACACTCATGGAAATTTGTTTTAACACTGAATTTGAAACAGTACCATCAAAAAATTCATCGTTTATTAGCGGAAGAAGTGCGGATATAGTCTATAAAGGGAACCCCATTGGACAAATAGGAGAAATTTCGCCCTTACTAATAGATAGTTTTAAATTAAAAATGCCTGTTGCCGCGTTTGAATTGGATCTTACAGAATTATTGCAAATTTAACCAGAATATTTATAATGAATTGAAGTAATGTTTAACATTACTTGGTCAATGAATAAATTGACAAAGTAGCCCCGGTAGAGAGTGCACTACGAGATGTACATTTGAATGTATGGCTATCAATGACTAGGTGTGGGTCAGAAACGGGGTACATTTAACTACTTTATGACTACTGATTTCTTGTTTGTTCACAGATAAATCAAAAGCAAAAATCACGTACAGCAACCTAATTCTTAAATTCATTAAAGAATTTCAAAATCAATATTTTTGCATTATCAGAGACATTAAATTGATCTAAAATTGATTTAGGATTTTTGAAAAACTCTAATCTAAACTCAGGATCAGAATGAGCCCTACGAACTATGTCACTTATTACTTTCAAATCGGTGTCGGTATATTCCAAATTGCCTAACTAATACCATTTTCGTATATTTCTAATTTTAGAAAAATTGATATGGATACCAAATTATTCAAATCATCTATGGAACTTGAGCCAATAATGCTCAGAAGCCAGAAGAAATTGAAGGGTAAAGTATCATCGAGAATGAAATCAGTACAAGAAACTCTCAATACCATTCTTCCAGTTTCAAGCAAAATTGGAATAACAAGACTTGCAGATATTACAGATATGGACATTCTTGGTATACCGAATTTTTCTGCAGTTTTACCGGGAACCGAGGATTATATTTGGGTCTATAGTGGAAAGGGAGCTACAAAATTGGATGCGAAGGCAAGCGCATTAATGGAGAGTATTGAAAGATATTGTTCTTTACCCTCCGGCAATCAAAGAAAGATGATTCAAGGATCTTATGAAGAAGTTTCAAAGATGTCAAAGACACTTCACCCTTCTAATGTAGTTGAACCAATGTTAATTGAATACGATGAAGATATGATTATGGATTTCCTGCCAGGTTATGATTTGATAAATAGTGAACAGATCCTGGTTCCAACTCCACTGGCTCTATTTAGGTATTCTGCCAAGCCACCTGCCGTAAATCCATTTGCGTACCATCACACTAATGGTCTTGCGTCAGGTAACGTCTTGGAAGAAGCAATATGTCATTCTCTATGTGAAGTTATTGAAAGAGATGCCACAAGCCTTGCAGAATTGCATGCAAGTGCACTGCCTTATAATACCCTTAGAACAATGACAAAATATCTATCAGACAACGGAATGGATATAGATCCTATTAATAGTTCTGAATTTGTAGATGATGATACCAAATATTTTGACGTTGATATTTCAAATATTGATTTTGAACCCGTTTCAAATTTAGTAAAAAAATTTAATGACTCCAATATATCACTCATGATTAAGGATATTACATCTCCAATTGGAATACCGACATTTAATGCTAGTAGTATTGAGTGGATAACCGAAAATTATGGATACCTTGCTGAAGGTCATGGAACTCATCCAGATTCAAGAATAGCTTTATTGAGAGCAATCACAGAGGTTTCTCAAACTCGTGCTGCGAATATTCAGGGCGCAAGAGATGATCTCAGAAAAATCTCATACGGAAATAGTAATAGTGACGAAAAAAAGACATGGCAATTCATGAAATCAAAAAATTCTATTCAGTTTTCCGAGATAAAATCTTATGTTAACGACGACATTTTAGACGACATCAAGCTTATTCTTTCAAGGTTAAGATCAAATGGATTGAACCAGGTAATAGTAGTAGACCTTACAAATACCCAGATAAAGATACCTGTAGTAAGAACAATTGTCCCCGGACTAGAAACATTCAAAATTACAAAAGCAGTCATAGGAAAAAGAGGAAGAGAATCCTTTAAGATATGAACAAACCAATAGTATACCTTGGACCTACACTGAGTAGGGAGGAAGCAATTAAGATTCTTGACGCAGATTATAGAGATCCCGCAAAGAAAGGTGATTTTCTGATGTTATCGCGAGATTCAGATGAAAAAAAATATGTTGGGTTTGTAGATGGTGTTTTTCTGCATGACTATCCTCCATCACCAATTGAGGTATATCATCTCGCAACAAGAAAAAATATCGAGCTAATAGGTGCATCCAGTCTAGGTGCATTAAGGGCCGTTGAATTAGAAAAGTTTGGAATGAAAGGGATCGGAAAGATTTTTCAATTGTATAAAAATGGAATCATTAACGCCGATGATGAAGTAGCAGTCACCTTCGTTCGGGAAAACAATATCTTGCAGTCTGAGGCAATGATTGATATTCGGTTCAATTTGTTTTTGGCATATAAAAAGGGGATAATTACGAATCAGACAAAAAAGAGATTTGCAAAGATTGCAAAAAACACTTACTTTCCGTTTAGAAATTATGAAGATATCATAAAGTTGACCCACCAACAGTTTCCTTCGATTTATAATCAGCTTGAAAGTTTTAGGAGCTATATACTGAAAAATAGGGATAGTCTAAAAGCTCGTGACGCAATAAAACTTTTGAAATATCTAAAAACTATGTCCGAATAACCAATGATCTCATTTCATTGTCGAAAAATTTTTGACTATTCTGCCGAGAGGTCCCAGAAATTCGCGTCCTTAAATTCTTCAATTGGCTTTCCCAATTTTTTCCATTCTTTAAACGATCTTGAATACAATCTAATTTTTTTCACGCCTCCCATCCTCAATGCATAATATGCCAGCCCTGACAGAGTTCCTACACTGCCACAATAGGTGATGACCTCATCATTTGTGGATATGCCCCTATTTTCCATAAATCTCTTAATTTCTTGAGGTTCCCTTAGTATTGAATCAGCTGTTCCTAACATTGTATAAGGTAAGTTAGTAGCCCCTGGAATATGCTCACTCAAAAAATTTAGGCGTTCCCTTGAATCAATAAGAATCTTATTCTGCTCGCTTTTTGCTTTCTCTACTTCATTATAGTTGGCAAATATTTCATTATTTACTCTGAGAGAATGTTTAGCATGAGGGAATACATTCACTTTTTTTTCTGTTTCAAATCCATAACTTTTCCACTTAGCAAAAGTTGTTTCAAGTAATGATGTGTTTGAATGTCCAACATACTGGAATGTCCATGCAACCCTCGCAGCAAGTGCACCAAAGGTATCATCATATACGACAACAGGAGTCTTATCAGAAATTCCATTTTGTTCCAGCAATTGAACTATTCTTTCTGGGGAATCATTGTCAAGCACTTTGGCAAGGGGAATTGATACCGCTGTTTTAATATGTTCCTTTTTATACTCATCTTCTTTCCTGACATCTACCACTCTTACTGAATTTTTCCTAATCAAAGTTCTAAGCATATCTGCACTCGTAATGACATCCTGCAAATTGTTAAGTGTATGATTCCTTGATAAGATGCTTTTAGTTTTTTTTTCCTTGGAATTATATTTCAAGCTGCACATTCTCCTTTTGCTGTCTTTGCACTGAATTTAATATCGTTACCATAGTCCATATAGGATTCTGGATCGTCATCAGGATTTGGTAATGATATGGTCTGCATCAACGCCTTTTTTATGTCATCCAAGTTCTTTATTTCTCCATTATCATTAACTGCTCCATTAATCAATTTGCCTATCCACTTTGTAAGTGATTCATTCGCACTTCGTTCCTGTCTGTATATTTCAATTATTTTTATAATGGTAGAAATGACCCTTTTTGCTGGCACACGCATTACAGTTCTACCCAGCATACCCTCTTCTCCATCCCTTCCTCCAAACATCATCGTATAAGTTGGAGTCATGGTTCCTTCTATTCTTGATGCTCCACCATAGAATCCAATTGTTGCAATCTCATGCTGACCACAAGAATTGGGACATCCACTTATCTTAATGGTTGAGTCTCTAAGATCATCCTCAGTATCCAGTCCTAGCTCAATGAATTTGGACTGGATTTCTTTTGCCAGTCTATGAGAATTGGTTATTGCCAGATTACATGATGTTGTACCAGAACATCCAACAGCAGATGACATAGTCAGTGCACCTGGATTTGCAAGGCCAATTTTAGCAAGTTCGTTATAAAATTCGGGTAAATCCCTGGCTTTAACGAATCTTACTGCAAAATTTTGATTCGGAGTATTCCTGGCACAACCTTCACCAGAGTAGTTCTGAATAGTCTTCGCAAGGGACCGAAGCTGGTTTGATGTTATATCACCGGCGCCTAGTGTAACAAATACAACAAAGTAACCATTCTGTTTCTGTGATACCACATTGGAGTGAATCCATCTTTTGTACGGGTCGCTATTAATGTCCACTTTTTCATTAATCAGTGGTAATTTCTTACCATTGGACAATTGTCTAATACTAGGGCCTTCAAAGTCCACTTTGTATCTATTTAATGTTTCAAGCGAAATGGTCATTTCTACATTTGATCTTTCTTTGATTACTAGTTTCTGGAATTTTTCCCACCCCATTTCATTGACCAGATATCTCATCCTATTCCTGGCCATATTTTCGCGATTACCAAGTCTATCAAACAACCTCACTACAGCCATACATGTAGACACGACTCTATTTTCAGGAGTAAATTCCTCTAACTGGTGCCCTATGAACGAAGCAGCCCCAAGTCCCCCACCGAGGTATATCTTGAATCCATTAGCTTCGTCCTTTTTCATAGGAATCAAGCCGATATCCGCAATTCTAACCAAACCATGATTCGAACAACATGCGAAATTGATCTTAAATTTTCTTGGCAAATTTTGGCACACCGGATTTCTAAGAAAGAATCGTGCAATTGCCTTGGAATAAGGAGTCGAATCAAATTCCTCGTCAGGACAGACACCAGCAAAATGGCTACACATGACGTTCCTGACTGTATTGCCACAAGCCTCTCTTGTTGTTAGTCCTGCCTCAACTAAACCTCTCATTACCTCGCTTACATCTTCAAGCTGTACCCAATGAAGCTGAATATTTTGACGAGTAGAAACGTGGGCCGAACCAATTGAAAACGCTTCCGACATTGACGCAATCTTCTCTAACTGTTCTGGTGTTATCTCGCCGCTAGGAATTTTGATCCTAATCATACTGTAATTCTGTTGCAGGCGGGATCCATAAGCTCCATGTTGAAGTCGGAAGCGCCGAAAATCGTCTTCACTCATCTTTCCCTTTCTAAAAAGTTTTACATTTTGACCAAAAATCTCGGTTTCCTCTTCTTTTCCCCACCTTGGATTGGATTTCAGAGAAAAATGCTTTTTATCAGTATAATTTAAAACTTCTCTTTTCAATACTATTCTAATTTCTTTTTCAAAACCATATATTTTTTGTGGAATTAACTATTTTTGGCGTTTTAACTAGATTAACGGGGTAAATTACTCCCTTCAATATTAAACTGCAATTGTTATTTGTTAATATCATAATGACATATGCAACCTTCAATATTCAATAACAAATTTGATAGTTCAAATCAAAAGAGAATTCTTATCATATCAAATTAACGTTTCAAAATTATTGTAGACTAAAAAGAGTGGATGGGGAGAGATTTGAACTCTCGACCACCTGTGTGTGAGACAGGTATCATAACCAGTCTAGACCACCCATCCCAACTTTGATTAATATTTTCCCAATTAATATCTTGATAAATTTCTATCTAAAGACACAAGAATAATTGGAAAATGTACTTACGTCCCTTCGCTAAATCCAGTCAAATAAGTCTGCTGTTCTTCGGTGAGAGTATCTATATTGATGTCCATTGATTCTAATTTTGCTTTAGCAATTTCTTGATCCTGTGATCTTTCAATTTCATATACACCTGGAGAAAGCGATCCCTTCGATTGAATCAGCTTAATAGCCGAAAGAAGCTGATTTGAAAAGCTCATATCCATTACCTCTGAAGGATGACCTTCTGCAGCGACGAGATTCACCAATCTTCCTTCTCCAATTAAATATACTTTATTTCCCTCTTTGAGTTCATACTCAGTTGTGTTCTCGTTAATTTGTTTTACCAATTTAGAGTTTGATTTAAGGGCATCAACAGAAATCTCGACATTGAAATGTCCTGCATTGGCGAGGATGCTTCCATCTTTCATATTCAAAAAATGTTCCTCTCTTATTACATCTTTACATCCAGTTGTGGTAACAAATAGATCACCTACTGCGGCAGCAGTCACCATTGGCAAAACAGAGTAACCATCCAGTTTTGCCTTCAATGCTGCAATGGGATCAATCTCAGTTATTATGACATTGCCTCCAAGCCCAGCTGCATTTCTTGCAATTCCTTTCCCCACATGTCCATATCCACACACAACAACATTCTTGCCTGAAATCAGTATGTTAGTAGCCCTAATTATCCCATCTAAGGCTGATTGTCCTGTACCATAAACATTGTCAAAATCGTGTTTTGTTTCAGCATCATTGACGGCCATTATAGGATATTTCAGTTTACCATTTTTCTCCATAGCACGTAACCTAATTACTCCTGTAGTAGTTTCTTCAGTTCCACCATAAATTTCACTCATATTTCCGGTGGAATTATGCATTTCAACGGTCAGGTCTGCCCCATCATCTATTGTAACGTTAGGGTTTACTGCCATCGTTGCATGAATATCATCGTAGTACTGTTCATTTGAAACACCTCTACTTGCAAATATTGAGATTCCTTCATGTACTAGTGCAGCAGCGACATCGTCTTGTGTACTCAAGGGATTGCAACCACACCATGCTAAATCAGCACCCAAATCGCGTAATGTACGAATTAGAACACCCGTTTCTTTTGTAACATGCAGGCATCCAGCAACCTTAACGCCCTTCAAAGGACTATTGAGTTTAAATTTTTTTTTAAGACTAGATAAAACTGGCATATGAACCTCTGCCCAATCAATTTTTTTCTTTCCCTCTTCTGCTAAATTAGGGTCTTTGATTCTATATTTCATTCATCTGTGTGACCTATTGGAGACATATTATTCTTCACCTTAAATTTAGTATTATTCCGGATTTAGAATTTAGCAATATCAGTACAATGATCCGAATGTCTTATTGTCAATTAGGATTGGTTATGTCGACCTCCAATAATAAAGAAGAATATACGCAAACTAATATTATAATAAATGCAGGAACTACTTTACCGAGAAAACCATGAGAAGGCTCCAAATTGCGGTTATAGGGTATAACCAAGATAAATCAAGTGAAAAAACAAACAAAATAGCATATGAGGTTGGAACCGAAATAGCAAAGGCAAATGCTATCCTAATTAGTGGTGGCCTGGGAGGTGTTATGGAATACGCGTGTAAAGGAGCAAAAGAACATGGAGGTTTAACTGTGGGAATCATTCCTCAGGAAGAAGCTCAATTTGCTAATAGGTTTTGTGACGTGGTTATTGCAACAGGAATAGGTTATGCCAGAGACTTTGTCGTGGCGACATCTGCAGATGGAATTATTGCTGTAGGTGGGGGTGTAGGAACCCTGATAGAGCTATGCGTTGGATATATGTTAAAAAAAATATTGGTAACAATTCCCAGTAGTGGAGGCACTGCTGAAAATTTTGGCGGGAGATATCTTGATGATAGAAAAAGGGTATTTGTACAAACATCACAAGATGCTTATTCCGCAGTCAAAATAATATCGGATTATTTTGAATCACAACAAGAGCCATAGAGACAGATACTAAAAAAGGGTATAAGAATAGTTATGTTGAAATAGTCTTTAGATAAGGATCAGGGGTGTAAAATGATCCATTTGTTCCTACCAATTGATTCAGAGTATTTATAATTTTTTCAAAACCAGACTCCTTCCCAATCTCAAATAGTTCTTTTTTAAGACCCATTCCCAATTTCAGGGCCAATTCAACATCCTCTCTTGTACACACACCATTGGAAATCAACCATGCTGCATTATTTATCGCAACTGATAAAATCCTGATTGGATCATATTGTTTTGCTTCCTCCTCTGATAATGGAACCCTTTCATAATTCTTGTCACCATAAGAATAGAACCCGTCTCCTGATTTTTTACCGTATTTTCCTGATGAAAATAGTTGTTCTATTTTAGGATGTGGATTTACTACTTTTTTGTCACGAGAATACATTTCGATAGTGGCCCTGTGGATAACATCAAGTCCAGTATAGTCAGCCAATTCAAATATACCCATTGGTAGATACATTTTAAATTTCACTGCGGAGTCAATTTGAGTCATACTTTTACTGTCATTGTCTAAGCAGTATGCAGCCTCGTGCACTAGAGGAATGAAAATTCTATTTACAATAAATCCAGGAACATCCTTGTTACACAAAATAGGATCCTTTGACAATGATTTTACAAAATTGATTCCAAGGTCAACAATTGATTCGGCAGTACTTGCCCCTGGAATAACCTCGACCAATTTCATCAATTGTGGTGGATTAAAGAAGTGCAGTCCTATAAATCTGTCCGGTCTACTGGTCAATTGAGATATCTCACTAATTGGTAAAGTGCTTGTGTTGGACGAATAAATTGTCTTTTCTTGAGCAAACTGGTCCACTTCAGAATAAACCTTTTTCTTTAGTTTGAGATCTTCTGGAACTGCTTCAATAAGCAAGTCAGTGTCATCCAAAGCCTCTTTCAGCTCGACAATTGGTTTTATTCTACCACGAATCTTATCTGATTCCTGCTTGATTATCTTGTTTTTTTCAACTAGTTTATCTAATGACCATCTTATCTTATTCATCGCACTTTCCAAAAATCTTTCCTCTATATCGCGCAATACTACATTATATCCATTCATTGCAGATACCTGTGCTATACCATGACCCATTATTCCGGAGCCCAAAACTGTGATTTTATTTATCTGTGGCAACAGTAATATTCCAAAATTCATGATTTTTAATGTTACGATTCTGATCCAAACTGATCCAAATCAATAACTGACCAAAATGCTCGAAACTATTTTATTGATAGTTGTCTATCATGAATAAGCCGTAGTTGATACAATCATTTGCACTTTTGCTAAATCAGGACGATCCAAAAAAATGTAGCGCATTGAAATTGATAAGATTTGGCTCGGTCTTACCAACTCATTCTATAAGGCATAACATGTTAGTATTGAATCCTTTTGCTAGTGAAGTTGTTTGCAAAACTGACAAGACTATAGCGGATTCTATCTGTGTAATTGACTGTTCATGGAATAAAGCGGAAAGTGTATTGACAAATCATAAATATTTGACGAAAGGAATTCCAAGAAAAATACCTGCATTGTTGGCAGGCAATCCCATAAATTATGCAAGGCTTGGTAGACTATCAAGCGTTGAATCTCTAGCAGCATGTTATTATGTACTGGGGGAGAAAAAAATTGCTTCTAGTTTACTTGACAAATTCAAATGGGGTCATACATTTCTAAAATTAAATCACGATCCATTAGAAGATTATTCCGCTGCAGAAAATAGAAAAGATATAATGAGAATTGAATTGGAATATTTTGGCCACTATATATTGGAGAAGAATGGTTGATTATGCACTGTCTTGCCATAACTTCGTCCATTTTCGTTTCACTCAAATGGTATAGTTCCTATAATTAGTATATATAAATAAGATCTTCTATCCTCTATTTAACAATAACCACTCTATTATTGTGTCAAGACTTTTGCTAGTTATTGTAACTCTTATGGGACCAAGAGGTGACTCTTCATAGTGCTCAGCCAATGATATGACACCGCTGTAAGCTGCCTGTTTGTTCAATAAGAACCATGTTACATTGCCTTTTCTATTCCATTCTAAGAGCTTTCTAAAAACTCCTAAGGAGGATTTTGATCTTACCCCAACTCGAATATGGTGTAATGACATAATTCCTCTACATGTAGCTTCCACAAGTCCGTCTTTTGTTACAGGTCGGCATCCATTAACAACGTTCACTAGACATTTTTTTACTTTTTCTGGATCTTCAGAAGGATTAAGTATTGTTTCTACCCTTAATTCAACATTCTCATCTTGAAGATCATCAATTTTCCCTGACAATTATCATTACCACTACCCTATCTTATTCCGTTTTCTTGAATCCATTTTTGAACCGTAAGGAAACTTCGTTCACATAGTTCTGATATTGAAATATGATTATTTGATATAGTTTCATCTGCTAAGGCTATGGCATTGCTTATTCCAACCTCCATTTCGACCCGATCGCGTTTGTCGAATTCATCTACATTAGATGGTACATCCGAACGTGCCCTTTCTTTAACATGTGAATATCTTGTAAGTGTTGATCCGTGGATAGCTAGCAATTTAACATTACCCACTCGTCTTAGAACTTGTACCTCTGCCATACTTCTAATTCCATCTACTATCACTACACCAAACTTTTTGTTTTCTTTTTTCATTATTCTGATTTTGTTAACAATCAAATGCGCAATGGCTTCTGGCCCATTTTTTTCCCGGAGTCTTATCATCAATTTTGCAAGATTGTCGCTTGTGGGTTCCAATCCGTCATTCTGTGCAGCTTCTCGTACTACGTCACCCATAATTAAAAGTGGAATACCTTTCTGAGACAGATAGTTGACAACTGTAGTTTTACCAGCTCCAGGCATTCCTGTTAAAGCTACAATTAGAATATCCTCTGACATGACAAGTTCAAGTGACTATAGTATTTCTCAATAATTAATGTATTAAGTTTAGCAAATTTTTTGCTGCCAGTTGTATATCTTCTGCCTTGATTGTCTTTCTTCCAGCATGCATACATAAATCAACTGCTTGATCAGAAATTTTAGCAGCGATTGTTTCGAGTATTCTTCTAAGTTGATCCGCTGCTTCTTCACTAACTCTTTCTCCTCCAGATTTCTTTATGATTCTGTACATTCCTGCAAGACCAAGTTCTGGATTTTCTGTCATTCATCTTCAAGTATCCGTAGATTGCATTAAAGTATTCTGTCAAAAAGATGAGAGTTTAAAATAAATTAAATGTCCTATATGGGTGTTTTAATTATTTCTGACTTCCCCAAGTCCTAAATCCTCACAATGAATTTATTCTGGCAATCAGGACAAGTAAAAAATGCTGTCGCGTAGGTTGCCTTTTACCGATATAGACACAACCTATTGTTCCACAACGACTATATCCTTTTGATATTATAGCATGTAAATTGCTTAACATGTTACGATGCTCTGTTGAAAAGTTAACAGGTCTGATTTTAGTGTTAGGTCCAGATAATTGACTGGTTTCCCATGATAAGGATTCATCCCATCTTATTTTAAGAAGGTTAACCATAGCATGATTTGATCCATCGATCCAAAATACAGTATTAAGATATGCGTGTTTTTTCCATATATCCCAACAAAGATTAACTATTTGATTAGGATCTCCATTCTCAATTAAGTGACTTTCAATTACCCCAATCTTGTCTTCCTTTAATTCCGGCTTGATATGTTCTAAGACGACTATGCCGGTTGCTGACGAACTGAAACCAGGATCTATTCCAACTGATTTTAAAGTGTATAATGAAACTGGAATTTTAAAGTTTGTTAAAAATATGAGCGATTAGCCCATTTTTCTAAAAGAAGTTAAAGTCTTTAACGCGATTTTAGTTCAATATAATTTTCGTGAAGGTTCTTGTACGCAATTTTACGTTATATCACTCAACATAATGCTCGTAAACTAGTTTATCGTAAAATCTTACTGACTTTACATTTACAAATTCCAGCATGCCATATCTAGACAATTCCCTTCCAAATCCACTATGTTTGATACCACCAAAAGGAACCCTAGGATCAGAGGCAACTATATTGTTCACGGTAACTATTCCACATTCCATTTCCATTGATAATTTCTGTGCCTTATCTAAATCACGAGTCCAGATACTTCCCCCAAGTCCAAATTCAGAATTGTTTGCTGAATTTATTGCTTCAACTTCATCCTCGACTATCGTTATAGGAGCGACAGGACCAAAAGTTTCTTCCTTTGACACTCGCATTTTTGAATTCACATTTTTAATTACTGTAGGTTTGTAGAACGCACCGACACTGCCAATTCTGTGGCCTCCTGTCAATAGCTCTCCACCAAGACTTATCGCATCTTTAACCAATGAATCGATATTATCCAGACTCTTCATGCTTGAAAGTGGTCCTATATCAGTACTGTCTGACAATGGATCTCCGACTTTCAGTTTTTCAGCTTTTTGTACAAATAAATCTATAAATTCATTTGCAATTTTCTTTGAAACAATGAATCTTTTTGAAGCAACGCAACTTTGACCACAATTTAGAAATCTTCCCTTGATAGCACCTGACGAGGCTTTTTCAATATCTGCATCGTCCAGAACAATGAATGGATCGCTTCCTCCAAGTTCTAAGACGCATTTTTTAAGTCGTGATGTGGCACGTTGGGCGACTTTGGCTCCGATTTCAATGCTCCCAGTAAAAGTAACTCCATCTATCTTTGAATCAATGAGCATCTCTGCTATCTTTGAATTACCAATAGTAGTCTTAAATACGCCATCTGCGGCCCCGCTTTTTAAAATAGTTTTTTCAATTTCAATCCCGCATTGCGTTGTTGCACTCGCAGGTTTCAAAACAATTGTGTTTCCAGCCATCAACGAGGGTGCTGCGAATCTCAATGCCTGCCAGTATGGAAAATTCCAAGGCATAATACTTGCGATTACCCCCAAAGGTTGGAAGGTTATCATTGTCTTGTTGGCATCACTGTTTAGTGATTCATTATTGAGAAGTAGATCGCCATTGTATGAGTAAAATTCAACGGCCCAGGCACATTTTTCTATCTCTGAGCGAGATTCCTTTATGGGTTTTCCCATCTCTTCAGATGCAATTCTAGCTAGGTGCTCTTTATCTTTCCGTAATTGCTCAGCTAACCGGAGCAATATCATGGATCTTTTGCGAACATCACTCTTCCATTCTCTAAATGCATCTCTTGATTTATCAACAATTTTGGTAACTTCTTCATTTGACATGTTCTTGTGCTCGTATATTATCTTCTCATTGGCGGGATTGACAGTTACAATACTATTATCCATTATCTACTTGATAATTATTGAAAGGAGCAATTAATATTCATATGCTCTGATAACTTATGGACGAATATCAAATTTATTCAAAATGACATGAAAACTGGTTTACAATATCGTGCATTATTCTCAGTGTTATTCCACTATAAATGATAATAAATTATCAGTTACTAAATATAAGACTAAATAGATCCTACAATATTTCGTTTTAATAAGAATCAGATGTCCATATCTACAATGATGCTGTAACACAAAAGACATCGAAAAATTTTAAATTTCCACTACTTGGATATTACTTTATGAATATTGGAATAATTGGAACGGGCCTGATGGGATCCGCAATCGCTCATAGATTGATAGAAAGAGGATTCAAAGTATTTTTGTATAACAGAACCAAGGGAAGGTCTGATGCACTGGTAAAAAAGGGCGCAATTCGTATGGGATATCCCTCAGACTTGGGAAGAAAATGTAATTTTGTAATAATAAGTGTTACAGATGGTAAGGCAGTGAAAGAAATGTTGTTTGGTGACAACGGACTGGTTAACAGCAATAATAAACGACTCATAGTTGTTGACACCAGTACAATATTACCTGACGATTCCATTTATTGTGCCAGTCTTATGAAAAAAAAAGGCTACGCAATTCTACAGGCTCCAATTATGGGAGGCCCAGACGCAACAATGAAGGGAGATGTGATAACTATCGTTTCTGGTAATAAGAAAATAATTGATAAATCCAGAAGAATTCTAACAAGCTATAGTAAGAAATTATTTAATTTAGGCAATAAAGATGGTGCTGCCAACTTCATAAAGCTTGGACTCAATCTTAACATTGCGTTAATAGCGATCTCATTGGCAGAATCAATAGTATTTGTAAAAAAATCAAAAATAGATCCAGCAAAATTTCTGGAAATTCTAAACTCAACCTATTTTAAAACAGGTCTCAGTGAAATAAAAGGTCCAAAAATGATAAAGAATAATTTTGAACCAAAATTCTTTTTGAAAAATATGCTTAAAGATGTACAATTACTTAATGAGTCTGCAAAGCATAATGGGACAAGTCTTTCGTTCGCATCGTTGGCCGAACAATATTTCCGCATTGCATCAAATAGAGGTTACTCAGAATTAGACTATACCGCAATATTGAAACTACTCGGAGAATTTAACAACCTGGATTGCTATCGTTAGGTATAATAAAGAAAATTTGTTAACCTCAAGCATTAGTAGTTAAGATATCAACAACAAATGACATCTAAGCAATCAATGACATAATTCAATAATTCTCAATACTGATCATTAACCTCTTCTTATTTCTACTCATTGTGGTGAATCATTAGGTTTTTATTTTGCTTATGAGGAATTTTAATTGAGGTTTTTAAATTAGGAAAAAGAAAAGTACTAAGTGAATCTGATCTAAAGGAGGAAGTATTGCCTCAACAGGGTGAACTGCTTGGGCGTGTCATAAAACTAGTCGGGGGAGATAACATTATTGTGAAATGCACAGATGGTAAAGTCAGAACATGTAGAATTAGAGGAAAGATAAAGAGACGTATGTGGATAAGAGAACATGATCTTGTACTTATTGCACCATGGGACTTTCAAACCGATAAAGCAGACATTGTCTGGAGATATATTTCTGCTCACGCTGAAAAGCTCCAAAAGGACGGTTTCCTAGAGGGGATATAGAAAAACATCAATTTTTGTTATGTATGGTCTTCGGGATAATTTCCAATTATCTTACCATTAAAATCAAGTAGTATGATTTTTATCTGTAAATGAGACTGGGAATATCTAGTCAGATGATTATGGACCTCTTTACATAGAATATCATAAAAAACACTTAATCCGGATTGATCAATCAATTCACTAACATGTCGCGCAGTATTTGCTAACTTTATCTGTTGTACGATCTCTTTGTTTGCTCCAGATCTATTAGCCAAGTCTGAAAGAAAATTCATGTCAACATGGGATCCCTTTACATGTGTTTGTTTTATTCCCATTGCCATTTTTGTTAGTTTACCAACAAAACCCACTACATATGCCTTCTTTATTTTCTTGACTGCACACTGTTTAATACTGAATCCGATAAAGTCCCCAATTTGAATATAAGCATGATCAGCAATTGAGTTTCCATAAATAGCACGTGCGAAGTCTTCGCTTCTCCCACCAGTAGTTAGAATAACAGAATCAGAGCCCATTGCTCTTGAAACATCTATGCTTTGGCGAATTGAAGCTGCAAAGGATGCCGTCGAGTATGGGATTACGATCCCAGTCGTTCCTAAAATTGATATACCTCCAATTATTCCCAATCTGGGATTATCAGTTTTCCTGGCAATTTCTTCTCCCTTTGGTACGCTTATTATTACCGATAACCCGTACCTTTTATCCTTCTGCTGATTTAATATTTCTTCAATTGCATGATTTATCATCCTTAGTGGAGTAGGATTGATGGCAGCCTTACCTATCTCGAGTCCTAATCCCGGTTTAGTGACTCTTCCTACTCCCATTCCACCATCAATAACTATTTTACTTGATGTTTCCGAAAGAGATACTGTTGCACAAACTTCGGCACCATTAGTAACATCGGGATCATCTCCTCCATCCTTGATGACGGCCGCTGTAACTGATTTATCACCTTCATGTTTAATCCAGGCAATATCTATTGTTATTTGCTTATCCTTTGGAAGGGAAACGTTTACTTTTGATAATTTTTCTCCATTAACCAGCGTTGAGAGTGCAGCTTTAGTTGCTGCTGCCGCGCAAGTACCAGTTGTATACCCGGTTCTAAGAGATCTCTTCTTACCAACGGGTAGATCTCTTTCTTTGATATCGTCTGTGCTTTGGAACATACAATTCACTCTTTAAATGATTACTTTACCTCCATCAATAATAATAGTATTTCCAGTTAAGAAGGAAAAATTTTCACCGGCAAGGGAGACAATACTTTTAGCTATTTCTTCCGGTCGACCCAATCTTTTCATGGTATTTTCATTTTTTGCTTTTAGCATTTCTTTTTTTGAAAGCGATTTCCGCATTGCTTGTGTATCTATATCTCCTAACGCAACTGAATACGATCTGATATTATATTGTCCATATTCTAAAGCTACATGCTTGGTCAAGCTAATCAATCCTGCCTTTGCTATAGAGTACGGTGAACCGCAGTTATGTCCCGAAATGGCAGGGGTTGAGGCGATACTAATGATAACTCCTTTCCTTTTTTTCATCATGATTTTCAATATTTCACCCGTGATTCGGAATGAGCCAACCAAATCAACTCGGATGATATTCATCAATTCTATTTCTGAAATATCATGTACGTTTTTAAACCAAATTTTCCTTTCAAATGGAAAACCAGCATTGTTTATCAATATATCCACATTGTTAAAATATTTTGAGATACTTCCGGCAAAATGAAGTAGACTATTCTTTTTGGAAACATCCAATTGAAATCCGTAACAATTGTTGCCAATTAAGTTACAGGCTTTTTGCAATTTAGATTTTTTTCTAGAAGTAATAACAACGGTTGCTCCGTTTCTTGCTAATTCCCTTGCAATTTCTAATCCAAGACCTCCCGTACCGCCGGTTACAATACCTATCTTTCCATCAAGAGACAACGATCCTAGATTCGTTCTTTGGATATTTTAATTGTTATCTAAAGCTAACACAATAACCTTTTAATTTAATATTATCAGTAAATGCTTTCAGTTGTCTTCTTTTTCAAAGGCAGGACACCTTGTTTCATTATTGAATAAAAGTGATTTTAAAATCTTAAAGGTGTTTGCTTCGTCATTAAAAAATCGACAATTTTTAAATCTTCCTACACTGAGTCAATATTCAAACCTAAGTCAAAGTTTGATTGAGCATCATTTAAAACGGCTTGTCAAATTTGGATTAATAAGTAAAAGTAATATAGGATATACATTGTTGGTAACGGGACTAGATATCTATGTCTTAAAAATTCTTTCCAACAAGAACATAATCACTGCAATTGGACCTCAAATAGGTATCGGTAAAGAGGCTGAAGTTTATCTAGCTCATGATTCGTTACAACAAGACAAGATTTTAAAGATGTTCAGACTCGGGAGATCTAGTTTCAAACAAATAAAGAGAAAACGGGATGTAAACGCGGGTACCAATAGTTGGTTACTATTGAATATCGAAACAGCGAAAAAAGAATACGACATATTGACCTATCTTAAAGATTCAAGTGCCTCTTTTCCAAGTCCTCTGTACAGATCTTTTCACTGCATTGTTATGGAACCTATCTATGGCAGTAGGTTATCTGATATTGAAAATCTTGATTATCCAGAATTAGTTCTGGAGAAAATAATTAGCAACATGACAATTGCTTATCGTAAGGGGTACATTAATGGTGATCTTAATGAGTACAACATTCTTGTAAATGATGACAATATCTTTATTCTGGATTGGCCTCAAGCCGTTAGAGTGGATAGTACTAATGCCGATGTAGTGCTGACGAGAGATGTAAATAATATTATTAAATTCTTTTCAAGGAAATTTGAAATTGAAAGAGAAATATATAATATAATCAACATCATAAAAGGAAAATGAATACTAAAATTGTGAGAATATTGTAAAGAAAATTTACATCTTAAATGATCCTGATTTGTCGATCTTCTCCCAAGTAAAGTCAGGCTCATTTCTACCAAAATGACCATATGCCGCTGTTTTTGTATATATTGGTCTTTTCAAACGTAACGTTTCTATTATTCCGAGAGGCGTAGTATCAAAAATCTCTCTAACTTGTGCTTCAATTTTTTCTTCGTCAATTTTGCCTGTATTAAACGTATCGACCATAATTGAAACAGGTTCAGCTACTCCTATAGCATATGCCAACTGAACTTCGCATTTTGAAGCAATGCCTGACGCAACAATATTTTTTGCGATATATCTCGCCATGTAGCATGCAGATCTATCAACCTTAGAGGGATCCTTTCCCGAAAAAGCACCCCCACCATGTCTACCCATACCACCATATGTATCAGCTATTATCTTTCTACCGGTTAATCCAGTATCACCTACGGGACCACCTATAACAAATCTGCCAGTTGGATTTACCAGAAATTTGGTAGAATCATTGATAAGATTATCACAAATTGGTTTTATAACCTTCGAAACAACTTCTTCTCTGACTTGAGATATTGAGATATCTTCCGTATGTTGAGTAGAAACAACTACAGTGTCAATTTTCTTTGGAACGGAACCTTCATAGATAACAGAAACCTGAGATTTTCCATCAGGGCCCATCCAATCTAAAGTTTTTTCTTTTCTAACCTTTGCCAATTTCATAGTTAATTTGTGTGCCAAAGTTATGGGCATTGGCATAAGCTCAGCGGTTTCACTTGTTGCATATCCAAACATTAAACCTTGGTCTCCTGCTCCCTGTATACCATTCTCATTTTTAGAAACACCCATGGAAATATCCGGGCTCTGTTCATGAATAGAAGTTAGAACTGAACAACTGTTTCCATCAAATCCATGTTTTAAGCCATTATAACCTATATTCTTCAAAGTTTTTCTAACAACATTCTGAGCATCAATTTTTGCGTTGGAAGTTACTTCTCCGGCTACAAATACAATCCCTGTAGTAGTTATAGCTTCTACTGCAACTCTAGAGTCTGGATCCTGAGAAATTATTTCATCAAGTATTGAATCAGAAACCTGATCACATATCTTATCTGGATGGCCTTCGGTTACACTTTCTGAAGTGAAAAGATATCGCCTTGCCATTTTTATTTATGACAAATCCCAAGAATGTCTCTTTTTCTAGAGATCCTTTTCTATTTTGATGAATAACACATTGTTTCCTCGAATGACTACTTTCCCATAATTTGCAACAGGATTGGCGCCATTAAATTCTTCTGCATCCAATAATATCAAATTCATATATGAATCCACATTATTCATTCGGCCCCTGTACTCCAGCTCGTTTTTAAGTCTGACAGATACTTTCATATTTAATGAGCGCTGTAAAATTGTTAACGGTCTTTTTGGTTGCTGTGGAGATGATGACATATTAGGTTTTCACTTTTGTTTTCAAAAAATAAGATCGACAATAAAAAGTTTCTCCCAAGATCTCTTACTTTGTATATAAATAATTATAGAGTTTAGTTTTATGCGCATAATCACAACAGGGTCATCATCAATTGATGATATACTGGGAGGTGGAATTAGAACAGGCGTAATTACCAATATTTTATCTGATTCAAGGGAAGCCAGATCAAGTTTCTGCTATTCATTATGCGTGAACGCCGCAAGACTCTATACAGATTCATCTGTAATATTTGGGGATACACAAGGATTTTTCAGGCCAGAGAAAATTCTTTCATATATCAAGGAAAAACAAGAATCAGATTCTATACTTCATCAAATAAGAAGGATGAGAATACTGTCAACAAACGTTCAAATGGTTCTTGTCAATTATGCCTTACATCTACATCCTATTCTGGTGATTATTGATAATTTTAGTTACTTATTTTTAAACGAAAAGAAAAAATCGCTATCGATACAAATCCGACTTAGAAAACATTTACACGATCTCGCTATAAACGCAATTCATAATGACATTGCGATTGTAATTACTAACTCAATCTATTCAAAAAGAGAAAATAAGGAATCAGTAGAGGACATATTTGAAAAAAAAATACTTTCATTCAACGAATTATTGAATAAAACCATATCAAATCTTACACATGTGGGTTTGGAACTAAAGTCAGTGAAGGTTGACGAATCAAGATACTCTGCTAGACTGATGAAACCTCTGGCAGCTACTAAATCTTACTTTACAGTTAGACCGGATGGACTCCATGATTGTTGATCCTATTTCTAGGATGGATAGAAATATCATTGGAAATGTTATAGATTATTGTGGTTTTCTAGATATTTATACGAATTTGACTTAATACTCAAATATTCAAGTTAATAATAATTACATTGGGACATTTAATAATTATATTAATTTATTAAAAATTGCATAAATAACCATGAATTTCATAAAAATCACATTTTATTTACATTGGGAGAAACATTTATTAATATTTTTTTACGTTATATCATAAAAAGATGCTAATGGAGAACTTCCATATCTATTTCAATCGATAGTAAGTACGACTCCATTCCATCTTCATGGAAGGTTAAAATCTATATAAAACAATTTTTATGATTGGTAAGTGGATAAACTAGAAAAATTAATTGAGATGCAAAGAGGTCTGGCCACCATGTTAGCATCATCAAGATATCCCTCAAAGACTGAAGAGAGAATTTCATTTCTCTGCACCGCAATTACACACGAAGCTATTGAACTTCAAAGATTGACAAATTGGAAATGGTGGAAAAATCCCACCAAATTTGACTCCGAAGGGGCAAAAGAAGAACTCATAGATATTTGGCATTTTGTACTTCAGGCAACTATCGAATTAGAGATGACACCTGATGATATAGTCGAGTATTATTCTAAAAAGAACAGGATAAACAAGAAAAGGAAAAAGATGAACTATTAAATTATTCCGTCTACGTAGGACTTTATGGGATTCAGATCCATCTCCTCGATTAAGTTATGAATAGTAACACGATCTCTAAATGTCACCACATCTTCGTAGGATGAATCTAGTTGAGGATAAGGGCTTTTTGATTTGATGATTTTACCTTCTCTTGTGATTCCATTCTCCGATAATGCAATTATTGAATTACCAGCTCTATGGCCATGGCCATCTTTGCCACATACGACTAAATGTACAATTTCCTTGTTTGCAATACAATAATTGATGATTTTATCAATTCCTTTGTTTTCCGACAATAGTCTACCAACTATAGCAACATTATTCATCAACCTAGTATCGTTTGATATTTCTGTTAATAATTTCATACTGGATAGGGTACATATTGCAATCTTACTTCCATTTCCCTTATAGTACTCCTGTTTGATGGGAATTATGAATTTGCATATTTCTCCAATGCAAATTTCAATTTTCTTGTAAATCAAGATCAAATCCTTACCTAATTGAACCCTTGTTTTATAACCCCCAACTAACCTTAGTTTTGGGAATCACTTCGATGAATGGCGCATCTCCTTCTTTCCATGGATCATTCTTCACCCAGTCGAATTTATTATAAAACATATCGTACAAATTTTGAAATTTTCTACCTTTGTGTATAAATGTGGTTATACCTCGTGTAACTACTGCCTTGTTCTTGTTATTCTCAGTTGTGTCTACAACCAAGGATATTCTATTGTTTTTATTCAGATTAGCATATTTCAGGGTGTTGTAGTCTGTGGCAAAATAGAATTTTCCCTTATCAAAAATATATGAAACGGGGGTTACATGTGGCAGGTTGTTATTGCATGTTGCAATTCTACAAATTTCATTCAAACGGAGAAATTTAATTTCGCCTTTCCTAAAGGTTACACCTTTCATATTTATAACCATAATAAATGCAATTTATTATTTTTTAGAATAGAAGGATAAATTGTAGTATTAATGGACTTGAATAATCAATCAATGATACAATTTGAATAATACCTAAGTAGCCAAATAATATAAAATGTCATTGTGGTGATTATGCATGGAAAAAGAGAGCTCATCAAACGATGGGATAGTGATTGTATACACAGGAAATGGAAAAGGTAAGACGACGGCGTCACTAGGAGTCGCGCTGAGAGCCATAGGTCATGGACTCAGAGTTTGTATGGTTCAATTCATCAAGGGGGAATGGCATTATGGAGAGCTCAATAGTATAAAAAAACTAGAACCAGATTTTGAATTGATAGTTGCAGGTAAAGGTTTTATAGGAATTATTGATGATGACCATGCCTTTGAGGAACACATAAGGGCGGCAAAAACCGCATTGGATATCGTGGAACAAAAAATTTCACTTGATACCTTTGATATTATTATCTTGGATGAAATTAATTATGCATTACATCTGGGAGTGTTACAGTTAGCCGATGTCATGAGGATCCTCCAAAATCGTCCAAAACATCTGTCGCTAATTCTAACTGGAAATCATGCCTGTGAAGAAATCATCACGTTGGCAGATCTGGTTACTGAAATGAAAGAAATAAAACATCCTTACAAAAAAGGAATAAAGGCCAAAAGGGGTATTGATTTTTGAAAAAAATCATATTATAAGCAAACTTAAAGTATAGTACCAAGGTGCGTATTTTCTAAATGGTCACTGATATCAAACAACTTCCTGAAGCCGGTGATTTGGTAATTGCAACGGTAAAGGAAGTTACGGGTCATGGAGCTTACGTGTCTTTAGATGAATTTCAAGAATTGACCGCATTTCTGCATGTATCTGAAATAGCAACAGGATGGATTAGGAATATAGAGAGATACGTAAGACCAAAACAAAAGACTGTTCTTAAGGTTATTAGAGTAGACAAATCGAGGGTAGAGGTTGACCTTTCTTTAAAGCAGGTATCACGTGAAGAAAGGAAGTCTAAACTCATAGAAGTAAAGAAGAGCGAAAAGGCTTCCGCCTTTATGCATATGATTAAAACTAAAACTGGTATGAGTGAGGAGAAGATTAAGGAACTTCAGGATGTTGTATTGCAAAAATTTGATTATCTCTATGACATGTTTGAGGCCGTAGCGTTTAAGGGGATTGACTCTATAAAATCGCTTGATATTACTGACGAGGTCAAATCAGCAATAGCAGAAGAAAGTAAGAAGATCCAGATTCCCAGTGTGGAGATTCGAGGAGTGATAGAACTTAACATAAATGAACCACAAGGAGTCGAGATTATCAAAAATGTCTTATCCTCGGCACAACTTGACAAGAATAATACTTCAGTTGAAATTTCGTATATAGCAGCTCCGAGATATCGGATAATTGCTAAAGCAGAGAATTACAAGATCGCTGAAAAGACATTGAATAATGCTATTGAGAAAATATCTAACTCAGTAGGGAAAAAGGTAGGACTGTTTAATTATATGAGAGAAGATTCTAAAAAAAATAGACGATGAGCATTTATGAAACATCTATTACGAAAGTGTGAATTTTGCAAGACTTATACTCTTGAAGAGAAATGTACTAATTGCGATAATCGGACCCTTGATCCACATCCGCCAAAATTTTCATTGGAAGATAAATACATTAGATACAGGATTAAGGAAAAGTACGAATCGTGAATAAGTACAGAATTTATTTAATTAATTCTCGGCTAATACTAAGTAAGGTCTTGTTTGTCAGGGAAGATCTGACAATGTATTGTTACTAGTGTTCCCAGTACTAATGTTCGTGCTCTGATTATTCAATACACTGCTTGCCGCATCTATTACCTGCTCAAGTGAAGAAGAGGACGAATTTCCATTGCTTGCAGCATCTAATACATCCTGCAAAGATGTAGATTGGCCTCCGCTGATTGCTTGAATGACCTGGTCGACAGCCTGTGATGATATGTCTGAGCTATTCGTGACGTTTAAAACATAAGGAATCGAATTAGTGGTATTAGAGCCAGTAATATTTTCAGTTTCAGTTAAATTGCCATTCGAAGTAGCACCAGTAATATTCGAAATATTTTCTGAAACCTGTCCATAAGCACCAACATGTATATTTTCGGAATTGCAAATCAAAAACAACGCAGACGTAAAAATGGTAGCAAAGGCAAGAGTCTTTTTGTCTATGTTCATGCAGTATTCAACGTTTCTCTATATTATATGAATTTCGAAACAATATGAAATTCCCATGAAATATTCAATTATTCATACATTAGACAGTTTTTATTCGACTCGTTTAGCGCTCAACATATTTTAGGAAGTAAACTTACTCACTGATACCAAATATTAGAGGTTAGCTTACCTGAATTCATCTAAAATAGATTTTTAAAATAACTATAAGATATTTTTATGTTAATTAAAATAAAAAAAGAGGTTTGTAGTTCTTTGTCCAGCTGCGTGACTTTGCTCCTATTGAGGATTGCATCCGCCGCTTGGCTGACTAACGAAGCAGTTGTTCTTTAACAGTTCATTTCCGTTTATGTTGAGTGGCAATCCGTCA
>Ga0105092_10000061_pt1 | contig 48089 bp, 41 predicted proteins | sample PPLLak2March2015_FD_87021 | JGI IMG/M metagenome (GOLD analysis project Ga0105092, IMG submission 87021) | Freshwater sediment microbial communities from Prairie Pothole Lake near Jamestown, North Dakota, USA - PPLs Lake P7 Core (1) Depth... | ecosystem: Environmental > Aquatic > Freshwater >... | reverse complement strand
GCTGATTTTGCATTGATTGTGAAGGAATAACTCCTGCGATCACCGAACGGAACTACGCTGAACCGCATTTCCCAGCAATGCAGGTCACGGTTGATGCTGAAATTTGTAGTTGTGACTTCTTTAGCCACCATATCATACCCTGTATTCAGTCCGATTTTCCATTTCGGGGTGATGCTGATGTCACCATTTATACGAACGGTGTGTGTATAATCGGCTTTGAATCTCTCTTTTCTATATTCCCATGAATAATCAACATTAAAACTCCAGGGTATATCGAAATCCACATAAGCCCCGGAATGATATCCCGAAGCCTCATCATACATTTCATCGGGCGGATAGGACTCGTTGACAAGATCTTCCGTCTGATCCTCGCTTTCATCTTTGCTTTTATCCCCGGCCGCGGATTTCAGATTAAAACCCAACCTGATATAAGCAGATGTTGTCCGAAAGAGCTTCCCGTTTTCCTTAAAAAGAAATCTGTCGATCCTGTTTCCGACTGAATCCAGGGCATAAGGATTGAAAGTGGTTCCGAACGATACATCCATTTGTTTGTTGAAAAACTTCGTAGATCCTTTCATATTAACCGGATTCCAGTGAAAATTTTCGGCAAAGGGACTATAGGATGTGCTGAAGTTAAAATTGTCAAGTATGCTCACCTTTTTTTCTTCCACGGTAGAGTCATTTCTCTCCCTCACTTTCATTTCCACATTGTTATTAAGGCTTAGCGACAGGGACCCGCTGCGGCCATTCACAGTCGGGGTACCGTAAATGTAACCGTTATAAATTGAGTACTCCTCTTTCCGGGTAGGCAATGATATTGAACTGGGATATACGATATTACGATAGTACTCGGGCATAATTCCCGACAAATCGGGTGAAAAGCTGAACGATGCACTGGGTGTCATCACATGGCGTACCGCTATAATTTTGGAATCCGGATTTTTTGACACGTACATCCCGTATATTTTCGGGCTTGCCGAAAAACCCAGGGCAGTTGATAACGAATGGGCATAGGTCACCTTTTGAATGGTATCGGTAACTACTTCGGGACTGAATAATCCGGTATCGGATACCGGACGAAGGCGCTTCTCAAGATAACTCGTATACATTACCCCGTTATAGCTCACAGAGGGTGAAATATTGATAATTTTCAACAGCTTGATGTTGTCCAGTGAAATGGGAATCGTATGGGCGAAACCGTTTCTCATGTTATTCAGGGTCCTTTTTGAAAAAAAGCCGGAATCCTTTGCATTGATCTGGTTTTGTAATTTTGCATTATAGCTGACCTGGATATTTTCAAGCCAATTCGGCTTGCCTGCCAGGTTCTTTTTCCGGAAAGGATATACCCGGTTCATGTTGAAAGCCATGTTGGGAAGCGTAAGATTGATCATATTGGTTTTGCTGCTCTGGGATTGCTGCAGGTTAACCGTAAGGTTGAAAGGACTTCCCGGCCAGGATTTCTGATACGATATGCTGGAGTTTTTGGTATTTGTCAGATATTCATTGATATTGTAGCTCTGCCGCTTTTCATACGCATTGGTGGAGAAGTTGACATTTGCCGAAATTTTACGGTTCGGATTGGCCTTCGGATCCTGCGTATGGGTCCACATGACCTTGAAATCCTTTGAACCGGTGAAACCGGGATCATCATTTACCCGGTTGATCATGAAGTCGACATTGAACTTACCGTTGTATTTATACCTTTTTTTGTATACCGAAGAAGCTGACAATCCCCAGCTGCCCCTGGAATACAATGTCCCGAGAACGGTAAGGTCCACACGTTCTCCCAGTACAAAATACCATCCGCCACCCCGCAAATAAAATCCACGGTTTTGCTCTTCACCGTATGTAGGGATCAGCAATCCCGACGATCGGGTGGTTGTATTCGGAAAAAAACCAAAAGGAAGGGCGAGCGGAAGGGGAATATCCTCCAGAACCATGTATGCCGGACCGCTCACTATTTTTTCATCCGGTATGATGATGGCTTTCGTCAGACGGATATAAAAATGCGGATGCGGCGCATCACAGGTGGTGTATTTTCCTTTGCTTACGTCGATGTCTCCATCCTCAAGCCGCTTTGTACGGTCACTGTGTAAATATCCTTCCCCCTGTTTCGTAACAATATATTTGATCAACCCCTTGCGGCTATCAAAATTATATTGCATGGTATCAGAATCAAATGTTTCACTTCCCTGCGTAAAAACCGGTTTTCCTGCCACTACGCCTGCCGTATCCACCACCCCGTTCGCTGCAACAATTTTGGTATTCAGGTTAAATTCAAGATAGTCCGCTTTCAGATTGATATTCTGGTAATCCACGGCTGCGTTTTTATACAGATAGATCTTTTGCTCACTGAGTGATATGCTGATCGAATCGTCGGAGGAATATCTGATTTCAGCTTCGAGAAAGTTTTTCTTCTTTCCGTTGTTCCCGTTCAGGGTATCCACGATAATGCTGTCGCGCGCCGGTCCTGCCGAATCTGATATAAACGCCGGATTTTGTACAGCAGGTTGCTGCTGGGAATAAGATATTGCCAGGTGAAAAGTTAGAAGCAAACTGATGAAAAGCGCCTTGAAATAGATATATGTTGAAAAATGATAATTAATATGTTGGGTATTTAAAGAAAACATACAAACTTTGATTCCGGGAATTTGCTTCCTATTGAAATCAAAACAGAAATGCTATTTTTGCAAATCTTTTGATCGGTCACAGGCAGCAAAGCTAATAAAATAACGTGTTGAAATGAATAAAAAATATATGGGCCCGGTTTTTGTAGTGGCGGCGATCCGGTTATTCATTTTTTTATTAGCAATTCCGGGAGTAGCTGCGCAACAGGCCGATAACGGCTACAGACTCAAAACAATCATCATTGATGCGGGACATGGCGGCAAAGATCCGGGTTGCCTGGGAAAACTGACCACAGAAAAGGAGGTGGTGCTTAACATTGCATTGAAATTGGGGAAACTGATTGAGAACCAGATCCCTGATGTGCAGGTGATCTATACACGAAAAACCGACGAATTCATTCCTTTGCACCAGAGGTCTGAAATTGCCAATTCAAACAAGGCAAATCTTTTCATATCCATTCATGCCAATGCAAGTCCCAATATAAGGGCCAGCGGCACTGAATCCCTCGTATTGGGACTCCACCGGTCTGGTGAGAATTTTGAAGTGGCCAAAAAGGAGAATTCAGTGATTTTTCTTGAAGATGATTATCATACAAAATATGAGGGATTTGATCCCAATTCTCCTGAATCCTATATCGTATTCTCGCTGATGCAGAATTTGTACTTTGATCAGAGCATCAACATGGCTGCCATGGTGCAGGATGAGTTAAGGGAAAGAGCCCGTAGAAAAGACAGGGGGGTAAAGCAGCAGGGTTTGTTGGTGCTGGCCAGATCGTCAATGCCCTCGCTTATGGTGGAAGCCGGCTTTGTCACGAATCCTGAAGAGGAGAAATACCTGATGTCGGATGAAGGCCAGGATTACATTGCTTCAGCCATATTCAGGGCATTCAGGAACTATAAGAAAATCATTGAATCAAAATCTTCGTTCGCAATGTCTTCCAGGATCAGTAAACCGGTCATTGAAGAAATGGCAGAAATTAAACCGGATTCTATTGTTCCTGAAGGTTTTGCTGATGTGAAACTCACACCTCCTCCTGTTAATAATCCATTGCCCCGCGTTGAATTCAAGGTTCAGATCGCGGCATCGTCACGGCCCATCGCACCGGGTTCCCATGCTTTCAAGGGACTTACCGGAATTTCAGAATACCATGTCGGAGACGTTTATAAATATGCTATAGGAAGCAGTCCTACCTTTCAGGAAATCATAACATACAGCAAGCAGGTTAAGGAGCGCTTTCCCGACGCCTTTATTATCGCTGTAAAGGATTCCGGTATTATTCCCCTGGATCAGGCATTGCAGGAGACTCAGCAAAATAAATCAAATTAAGGAAAATGAAAATATCCCGTGAATTCAAGATTGGTCTTGTGGCACTTATTGCAGTAATTCTCGCCGTTTGGGGAATCAATTTTTTAAAGGGGATCAACATCCTGAAGCCCACGGACAAATACTATGCTGTTTACGGTAATGTCAGGGGATTGATAGAATCAGCCGTGGTAAACCTTAACGGATATAAAGTCGGAAATGTGACAAGCATAGAATTCGAACCTCAGAATCTCAAGAAGATCGTCGTTGAAATATCATTGGAAAAGAAACTTAAACTTCCGCGTAATACCAGCATTGTTATCCGGAGCGGGAGCCTGATATCAGGGGCCAAAGACATTGACCTGGTACTGGGCAGCGGACCCGGTTATTATGAACCCGGCGATACACTTCCCTCATCCATCCAGGTGGAATTATCGGACTATATCGATCCGGTGCGCAAACAGATCGAATCCCTGCTTACCTCGGTGGACACGGTAATGATGGCCATTAACGGTTTGATGAACAGGGAAACCAGGAAAAACCTGCAGGGTGCAATTGCAAATCTGAACGGTGCCACCAATTCCCTCAAATTATCACTGCAAAGCTCCGGTGCTTTGTCACAATCCTTTACCAATCTGGAATCGGTTACAGAGAACCTTAAAAAAAGCAATGAGGAAATCTCTGCTGTGCTCCATAATTTTGCCGCCGTTTCCGATTCCCTGAAGCAATCTGATCTGAAGGCATTGATACAACATGCAGGTGAAACTTTTGCCAAAACATCCGAACTGTTTGGAAAAATAAATAAAGGTGAGGGTACTGCAGGTAAGCTGGTTGTTAATGATTCCCTATACAATTCACTCAATAGTGCCCTTGTGAGCCTGGATTCCCTGCTTACCGATCTCAGGGAACATCCCAAACGTTATGTACATCTTTCTGTATTTGGAAAAAAAGACAGGTAGACTCCCTTACATTTTTTAACGCCCCTGCAACATTTTCTTAACCTGCTATCGGAAAAAATAACTTTGAGTTATTAACAATCGGAAAAAATCAACAAAAACATTATTTGGATTGTTTCTAAAAAAGATCACCATTTCATTCACTGAAATGTTTACTTCAACTGAAATTCCATAAGCTTCTAACTGCCAAAAGTATATTTACATATGTGACAATATGCAGAATACCAGCTATTTAATTTATATGAAAAAAAGTTTATTTTTTAACAGGCTGACATCAAAATCAATAAGAAGTTTTATTATTAATCAAGCAAAATATGATTTTTTTTTTACCTTTTTTTTCACAATCTTGCTGAGACAATTGATTACGCCCTGAAATTTTCTAGTGACCTATAATTTAACCAACTAGACGTATGCACAAAGAAGTGTGGGATAATTGCCTTAAAATCATCAAAGACAATGTTCCTTCCATTAGTTTTCGGACATGGTTCGATCCGATAATTCCATTAAGACTTGAAAATAAAGTGCTTACCATTCAGGTTCCAAGCCCCTTCTTTTATGAATATCTTGAAGAAAAGTACATTGACATAATCTCCAAAACACTAAGAAAGGAGCTGGGCTATGATGCTAAGCTTGAATACAGCATCGTTATGGAAAATCCGGGTCAGTCGAGTTCAAAATTCTATACTATTAAACTTCCTGCCAGGAACCAGGCTGAGATCAGGAACAACCCGGTGAATGTTCCCCTGAATGTGGATGAGAATGCCATAAAGAATCCTTTCATTATTCCCGGGATCAAAAAGATGAATATTGATCCCCGCCTCAATGCCGAGTATTCCTTTGATAATTTTGTGGAAGGAGAGTGTAACAGACTTGCCCGTTCGGCAGGATTTGCCGTTTCGAATAATCCAGGCGGCACTGCCTTCAATCCGCTGCTTGTTTATGGTGATTCGGGACTGGGTAAAACGCACCTGGCCCAGGCAATCGGCATAGAGATTAAGGACAAGTTCCAGGATAAGACCGTGCTGTATGTTCCCGCAAACCGTTTTCAGACACAGTTCGTCGAGGCCATACGGAACAACACAAAGAATGACTTCCTTCATTTTTACCAGATGATTGATGTACTCATAATCGATGACGTGCATGAATTTGCAGGCAAGGAAAAAACGCAGGACATATTCTTTCACATTTTTAACCACCTTCATCAATCGGGGAAGCAGTTGATACTAACCTGCGATAAACCGCCGGTGGAGCTGCAGGGGCTTGAGCAAAGATTATTGTCGCGGTTCAAATGGGGCCTGTCAGCTGACTTGCAGATCCCTGATTATGAAACCCGCGTGGCTATCCTCAGGCAAAAAACATACAAGGACGGCATCCTCTTACCGGATGAAGTGGTGGAATACATTGCGACCCACATTACCGATAACGTCCGGGAGCTTGAAGGAGCCCTTATTTCACTTCTGGCCCAGAGCACCCTGAACAGGAAGGAGATCACCCTTCACCTGGCCAAGGAAATGATCGATAAGCTTATCAAGAATACCAAGCGCGAGGTATCCATCGATTACATCCAGAAGGTGGTTTGTAATTACTTTGATGTACAGGTTGATTCCCTGCAGTCCAAAACCCGGAAAAGGGAAATCGTTCAGGCGCGGCAGGTTGCGATGTACTTTTCAAAAACCCTGACCAAATCGTCCCTGGCCACAATTGGTTCGCAAATCGGGGGCAAGGATCACGCAACCGTATTGCATGCATGCAAAACAGTCAACAATCTTGTGGAAACGGACAAACAATTTAAAACACAAATAGAAGAAATAGAAAAGAAACTCAAATTCTGAAAAAAAACAGGTTCAATCCATGAGCCTGTTTTTTTTTGCCTGTTCAGCATGGATGACTTTTACAAGACCATAGAAAAGCCTGCCGAAGGTTTTTACCGGGAAAAAGGAAGCCGTTTCCTGGCATTTGGATTTCCTGTTGAAAATGAAGATCAAATCAAGGAAATAATTGCCACAATCCGCAGAAAATACCATGATGCCCGGCACCATTGCTATGCATACAGGCTTGGCATAAAGAAAGACATTTACAGGATGAATGATGACGGAGAACCTTCGGGAACAGCCGGCAAACCTATATTCGGACAGTTGCTGTCAGGCAATCTTACCAATATCCTTGTGATCGTGGTTCGGTATTTCGGGGGGATACTGCTGGGTACCGGCGGGCTTGTTTCGGCATACCGGGCAGCCACAGCCGACATGCTTTCAGGCGCTGTTATCATTACACGACATGAAATGGTTAGAATGAGGATCACATTTCCTTATGAAGCCCTGAACATTGTTATGAAGATCATCAAGGATGAGGATCTGGTACCGGAAAAACCGGAATTCGGCATGATATGTTCGGTGAATTTGTCGGTGAGGGAAAATTCCAGGGAAAGACTGGCAGGCAGGTTTGCATGCATTCCGGAGGTGACGGTGAATTCTTTGTAATTTAACGATGAAAATCATTGCCCGATATTTTAAATTGCCATAACTTGAATGAAAAATCAGACAAATTTTAGCATGGATGAAAAATAAAAGTTTAGTTTCCATTACCGATTACAGCAAGGAAGATTACCTTAGAATCATCGCACTTGCCGAAGAATTTGAAGCCAGGCCGGACCCGGCGATCCTGAAGGATAAAGTGGTTGCCACGCTGTTTTTCGAACCTTCAACAAGAACAAGGTTAAGTTTTGAAAGTGCGGTTTTGAAAATGGGCGGCAATGTTATTGGATTCAGCGATTCCAATTCATCCAGCGTAGCCAAGGGCGAAACGCTCTATGACACAATCAAGATCGTTTCCAACTACTGCGACCTGATCGTAATGCGTCATCCCATGGAAGGCGCCGCCAGATTTGCAAGTGAGCTTACTTCCGTACCGGTCATCAATGCCGGCGATGGCGCGAACCAGCATCCGACGCAGACCCTTCTTGACCTGTATTCCATAGCCAAAACACAGGGTACCCTGGAAAACCTTACCATCTTTATGGTGGGAGATCTTAAGTATGGCCGTACCGTGCATTCACTGCTCATGGCCATGTCGCAGTTTCAGGCCACCTTTTATTTCATTTCGCCGGATGAGCTAAAAATGCCGGAGGAATACAAATATTATCTGAACTGCCTGGGACTGAAATATACTGAGCAAAAGGAAATTGGTCCTAATATTGAAACTGCGGATATTATATACATGACAAGGGTCCAGAAGGAAAGATTTTCCGATCCCATAGAATATGAACGGACGAAAAACGCCTATGTCCTGAAAAGCAAAATGCTGGAGGGTACCCGGGATAACATGAAGGTCCTGCACCCACTGCCCAGGGTAAATGAGATTGACCAGGATGTCGATAGGAATCCGAAGGCCTATTACTTTACCCAGGCCCTTAACGGAATATTTATCCGCCAGGCGATCATTGCTTCCATTCTCGGTTTAAAATAGATTTTAATAATGATCCTGCAATGCATATGAAAAATAAAAAGCTGGAAGTCAGCGCCATTGAGAATGGTACAGTGATAGATCATATACCGGCCAAAGCGCTGTTCAAGGTTATTTCAATCCTGAATCTTGAAAAGGTTGACAGGCAGATAACATTTGGAACCAATCTGGATAGCAAGAAGCTTGGGAAAAAAGCAATTGTTAAATTATCCGATACCTTTTTCATTGACAATGAAATAAACAAGATAGCACTGGTAGCTCCCCAGGCAAAGCTGAATATTATCAGAGACTATATTGTCATTGAGAAAAAAGTGGTGGAAGTCCCGGAAGAAATTATGGGTATTGCAAAATGCATGAATCCCAAATGCATTACCAACAATGAGAAAATTGCCACACGGTTCAGGGTAGTTTCAAGGCGTGACGTAAAGCTGAAATGCCACTACTGTGAAAAGATCACTGACCAGGAGCATTTGGAGATAATTTAGAAGAAAGCTGGAAGTCAGAAGTCGGAAGTCGGAAGACGGAAGCTGGAAGACTGCAAGACCGCACGACCGCGAGTCCGCACGACTGCAAAAAAATACTGAATACTGAACACTGAATACTGAATACTGAATACTGAACACTGAACACTCTATCTCAGGCGGTTATAGGACTTCACCAGTATCTCATCCTGCTGAATTGCCCTGTAGGCAAGAAAATCCAAAATTATGCCGATTATGGGAAATACACCGGACAGTCTGATCGTATGGTGTATATCCGCCAAACCATTCATGGCCCTGTTATAGTAAAAGTACATGATACAAAGCATAGCAAGAAGCATCAGGCAGCTGACAATGCATAGCCGGATCTGCATTATACGTTTGGTGTAAAAAAATATATTGGCAAAGTTGAGCATTCCGGTCAGAACAATAAGGAAGGCAAGCATTATGGTACCGCGGTATCTGACCGCATCTCCCGTTGCCGGATGCATGCTGACGGAATAGCTTTTAAAAGCAAGGATGCTTCCATCATTGAAAGTTAATTCCGCGTATCGGCTGACCAACAGGAAACTCATCAGAATCGTGACAAGCAGTAAATAGATCGATTGTTTTCGTTGAATCATGACGCGTTAAATTAGGCGTTTCAAAATTATGAAACTTTTTTAAACAAAAAACCGGGATCACAGGTTACTGAGATGATGGTGAAAATATGGGACTGTTAACATTTTTTTAAGGCGTTATTTTGATTTTGGATAATTTTGCAGCGTAATAAGGAAATCATATGGACAGGAAAGAAATTAAAGCGATGATCGCCCTGCTGGATGATACGGATGAGGTAATTCTTTCCACCATTACGGGAAATTTGTTAAAACAGGGGCAAAACATAGTTCCCGATCTTGAAAAAGCCTGGGAAAGCACAATGGATGAAAAGCTGCAGCTAAGGCTTGAAAACCTGATCCAGGAGATCCAATTCAATGTGGTGAAGGATAATCTGAAGAGATGGATCAATACCGGTTCGGAATATATTCTTGAGGGTGCCTGCTGTATAGCCAAATCACAGTTTCCCGAACTTTCCATGATAAAAATGAATGATCAGATCGAAGCCATCAGGAAGGATGTCTGGATTGAACTGAACAATAACCTTACAGCCCTTGAAAAGGTGAAGATACTGAACTACATAATGTTCGACCTGCATAAATTTACCCGCAATAATTCGGATTTCTATTCTCCCCAAAATTCCTATATTAACCAGGTAATTGAAATGCGGAAAGGTAACCCCATTTCCCTTTCCATTATATACCTTGCTGTTGCTTATAAACTGGGACTTCCCATCTATGGTGTCAATTTACCAAAAAACTTCATACTTGCTTACAGGGACGAAAATGGCCATCATAATTCCGCAGATGAAACCGGTGACATCCTGTTTTATATCAATCCCTATAACAAAGGGGCAGTATTAGGCCGAAGGGAAATAGACTATTTTATCACACAGCAGCAGATCACACCCCAGGCTTCCTTCTATACCTGTTGTTCCAACAGGGATATTATCATCAGGCTGATAAACAACCTGATCATGTCCTATGAGAAGTTGGGTTTTGTGCAAAAAATAACCCGGCTGAAAGAACTTCTCCGGGTTATGGAAGATTAATACCTTAAAAACTTACTTTGCATAGCTCACTGCCCTTGTTTCGCGGATCACGGTAATTTTAATCTGGCCCGGATACGTCATTTCATCCTGTATCCTTCTCGCAATTTCATACGACAGGCTGTCGGCCTCTTTATCTGAAACCTTTTCGCTGCCCACGATTACCCTGAGTTCCCTGCCAGCCTGGATAGCGTATGTTTTCATCACCCCCGGGTAGGACAAAGCCAGTGATTCGAGGTCTTTGAGTCTTTTAATATAGGATTCCACCACTTCTCTGCGGGCTCCGGGCCTGGCGCCCGAAATGGCGTCACATACCTGCACAATGGGGGCGATCAGCGTGGTCATTTCCACTTCATCGTGATGTGAACCGATCGCATTGCATATCTCCGGCTTTTCCTTATACTTTTCTGCCAGCTTCATGCCAAAAACAGCATGCGGCAATTCAGGCTCGTCATCGGGAACCTTTCCAATATCATGCAGCAGTCCGGCGCGTTTCGCCAGTTTGGCATTCAGTCCCAGCTCACTGGCCATAATTGCGCATAAATTGGCCACCTCACGCGAATGCTGCAATAGGTTCTGACCATATGAAGAACGGTATTTCATTTTCCCCACAAGCCTGATCAATTCAGGGTGGAGGCCATGGATACCCAGATCAATGGTAGTTCGTTTTCCAACTTCCACAATTTCCTCTTCAACCTGTTTCCGTGTTTTTTCAACGATTTCCTCAATCCGTGCAGGGTGTATTCTGCCGTCCGTAACGAGCTGATGCAGCGAAAGACGGGCAATTTCCCTTCTCAACGGATCAAAAGCCGACAGGATAATGGCTTCGGGGGTGTCATCAACAATGATCTCCACGCCGGTTGCAGCTTCCAGTGCGCGGATATTACGACCTTCCCGTCCGATTATGCGTCCCTTTATTTCATCACTTTCAATATTAAATACGGTTACAGAGTTCTCAATGGCTGTTTCCGAAGCCACCCGCTGAATTGTCTCCACAACTACTTTCTTGCCTTCCCTGGCTGCTGTCATTTTCGCCTCGGCCATAATTTCATTAACATAGGACACTGCCTGGATTTTTGCCTCTTCCCGCAGCGATTCAATCAGCTGGTTCTTGGCTTCCTCTGCAGACAGACCTGAAATGGTTTCGAGCTGTTCAACCTGCTGCCTGTGCAGCTTTTCCATTTCCTCAGTTTTTTTATCAACCAGACCCAGTTGAATATTCAGGTTCTCCCGTATTGCCTCAATTTCATTTCGCATTCTCTGTTGCTCTTCAATTTTTTGTGACAGCAACATTTCTTTCTGATTGAGACGGTTTTCAGTAGCATTAATTTTGCCGTTTTTTTCATTAATGTACTTTTCATGTTCGGTTTTCAGCTGCAAAAATTTTTCCTTTGCCTGCAGCAATTTGTCTCTTTTTTGAGCTTCTCCTTCATTTTCAGCTTCTTTTATCAGCTGAACTTTTTTCTTGTTCAGGATGAAGTTCCAAAGAAATAGGGACAGACCCGTACCGGCCAGAAATGCCAAAGCGGCAGCCGTGAGGATCTTAACTGTGATAATTGTATGTGTTAGTACGATCATCGAATCTGTTATTTATTAGGTTATTAATAAAAAAACCCGCATACATTTCTTCATACGTTGATAAAACCCCAGAACAAAATGGGTGGAGAAGCCAATATGTTTCGAGCTTCCATTGTCCTGCACAAAGCAGAATTACCGGCAAAGCCGGTTTATGGCCTGTTCTAGACATGCTGAGCTATTCTCCAATTTGAATAGTGTTGAGTTTCACAGCATTTGAAAGAAACTATGCGGGCTATGATCTATAGTATTCAAAGAACGCTTATTACTCTCCTTTAAGGTATTCTTCAATCTCTTCATTTAAGTCCTGCAGCTTCTGTTCAAGGGGCGAAACATCAACCTTTTCCTCCATTTCAATTATCCTTGTAACAAACTGCAATGCAGCCATCGCCAAAAAATCCTGTGCATCCTTATCCAGATAACGTTGCTTATACTGGATCACCTTTTCATTGATTAACCGGGCTGCCTTCCTGATTTTCTCCTCATCCTTTCTGTCTATCTTAAGCGGATAATATCGGTCTGCCACATTAACTTTAATTGACAACTTATCATCCAGATTTTCATTCATCTCCTACCGGTTTAAGAGAGCAATACATTTATCAATCTCCCGCACGATTCTGTTTACCTGTAATTTAGTATCATGCACATCTTCACCAGGTACTGAAGACAATACTTTAGCTATTTTAAGGTTTTCGTATTTCTTATCCAGTTCATTGAGTTTATCTTCAAGTTCCACTGCCTGCTGACGCAATTGCAGATTCTTCTTTTCCAGGTCATTCACTTTCGATTTCTGATCCTCATACATCGAAATAAGTGATTTAATTTTATATCTCAGGCTGGAGAATATTTCATCATATTTGACGTCCATTTGGTGCAAAGATAAATTCTATTTTTCAATTCGGTTACGCAAAATTAAGATTTTGTTAATTATTCCGTTTATTAAAATTAATAATATGCTTTAGCTTTACACTCCTTGTTAAAACTGATGTGTAAGTTATTATTAAATATATGAAATTTATTTCAAATTGTCTCATTTTCACGGCGATTTTTGTCAACGTTCATATCTGTGCTCAGGTGAATCCGAAAACCATATCCCCTTCTTCGGGCTATGCCTCTCCCATGAATATTCCTTTGATATTGTCGGGCAACTATGGTGAGATCCGTAATGCGCACTTCCATACGGGTATAGATATTAAAACCGAACAGGTTGAGGGGAAATTTATTTTTGCCGTAGATTCGGGAACGGTATTCCGGATCGGGGTTCATGCCGGTGGTTACGGGAATGCAATTTACATCAGGCATCCCAGGGGAAGCGTGACAGTGTACGGCCATCTCAGCAGGTTTGCTCCCGCGATCGATTCATGGGTAAAAGATCAGCAATATCAGCTTAAATCCTTTGACGTGGAACTTTATCCACAATCTGGATTGTTTGTTTTCAGCAAGGGAGGGTTGATCGGCTATTCCGGAAGTTCAGGATTTTCAGGTGGCCCGCATCTCCATTTTGAAATAAGGGACAAATCGGCCACTGTCCCCCTGAATGTGCTGAAATATGATTTTCAGATCCGCGATACTTCAAAGCCAAGGATTAAATGGCTGGCCATTTACCCTCTTGATGACAGCAGTATGGTCAACGGGCATAACCGCAAACTCATCCTTCGCATAAGCGGATCCAACGGAAAATATTTTCCTGTCCCGGGTACAATATCCGCCAGTGGTAATATCGGGTTTGGGATTGAAACAAATGATTTTCTGGATGGCTCTTCCAATCCATGCAGTCCATATGATGTGAGGCTGCTCGCCGATGATCAGATGCATCTTCGGTTTACGCTCGACAGCATTCCGTTTTCATTTTCCGGATCAGTGGACAGCCATGTTGACTATGAAGAAAAAATTAAAAGCGGGAAATCAATCCGGAAATTGTTTATAGATCCTAATAACCGGCTTCCGATTTATAAACAGGCTGTTAATCAGGGTGTGTTGCGATTTTCCGATACACTTACCCACAGGATCAGCATCCTGGTATCCGACGCTTACGGAAATCAGTCGGGGCTGAATTTTAAGGTACGTTCATCCCCTGTGAAAAGTCCACCCGCAAAAATGGCTGTAGATTCTGATTTTGTAGGATTATTCAGGTATGACAGCCTGAATGTTTATGAAGAAGCAGATGTGAGGGTGGTTGTTCCCCGGTATGCACTTTTTTCTGATGTGAAGTTCAAGTTCTCAAGGGAAAAAAGGGACAGCGCGGCATTGTCAGATATTTTTGCCATACACCAGGTTTATACTCCCCTGAGCAAAGCCTATATCCTTTCCATTAAGCCAAGGAACCTAAAACCGGGACTGGAACAAAAGATCATGATTGCCGGAATAACGGCAAATGGAATCTGGTCAAGCTACCGTGGAAATTACAAAAATGGGTATGTCACAGCTCTTATAAAGACATTCGGGCGCTTTTTCATTTCAGCGGATACACTGAATCCTGTCATCAGACCCGTAAATCTTGTCAACGGAAGAAAATATGCCGATGGTCAGGCCATTACATTCCGTATTACGGACAAGGAATCCGGCATACTCAAATACAGCGGATATATAGACGAAAAGTGGGCGTTGTTCGAATACGATGCTAAAAATGATCTCCTGAAATATGAAATTGATAAAAACAGGCTTGAATCGGGCAAAATGCATAAATTCAACATTACCGTGACAGATAACAGGGAAAATGTGACCCATTTTCCCGGATCATTTTATTATTAAATTACAACAGGTCCTATGGCCGATTTAAAGTATACCGTGGTTGGAATGATGTCCGGCACCAGCCTCGATGGTATGGATCTCATACTATGCAGTTTCCTGAAGAAGAACCGGAAATGGGAATTTACAATTGAGAAGGCAGTGACCTTTGCCTATTCTGCCGAATGGAAATCCCGGCTTACAAGGGCTGCCGAATTGAAGGCTGAAGAATTTATGATTCTTCATCTTGACTATGGTAACCACATTGGCGACCGGGTAAAATCGTTTTTAAGTGAGAACGGCCTGACAGCCGGCCTAGTCGCTTCGCATGGGCATACAATTTTCCATCAACCGGCGAGGGGTCTTACCTTTCAGTTGGGTGAGGGTGCCTCCATAGCCTCCCGGTGCGATATTACCACTATTTCGGATTTCCGGACCCTGGATGTTGCCCTGGGCGGACAGGGAGCTCCCCTGGTTCCCGTAGGGGATGAACTGCTGTTTTCAGAATTCAGGTATTGTCTAAACCTGGGAGGATTCGCCAATATTTCTCATAGTCTGAACGGCATACGGATTGCCTGCGATATCTGCCCGGTAAATATTGTTCTGAATTCCCTTGCACAAAGACGAGGCCTGGATTTTGATGCGGGAGGTGAATTCGGAAGACAGGGGATACCATGCGAACCTCTTGTCAATGAGCTGAATAATCTCGGGTATTATTCGCTGCCCGGACCGAAATCCCTGGGCAGGGAATGGGTTGAAAGCCAATATATGCCGGTGCTTGATAAATATGTTGATATTTTACCCGAAAATCTTGCCTGCAGCATTTATGAACATATTGTTTTTCAGTTGGGACGATACCTGCAAAAGTTTGGTCCCGGTGAAATCCTTGTTACCGGAGGAGGAACTTTTAATACTTACCTTGTGGAAAAGATAAGCATGCTGAAGGGAATCAGCCTGGTAATTCCTGATGAACAGATTGTGAAGTTCAAGGAGGCTTTGATTTTTGCTTTTCTGGGTGTTTTGCGTTACCGGGATGAAATTAACTGCCTGTCATCAGTTACGGGTGCCCGTCGCGATTCATCATCCGGAATTATTCACAGAGGAGGCTAAAAGCAATACGACCCGGTATAAAAAAAGATTTGGGTGAGAACCTGAGGGAACTCACCCAATCTTAACCCTAACTACAAAAAACAAACTAATTATTAACTAAAACTACTAATTATGAAAATCAAACTCTAGCCTATTACTTGCAAAATATATTTTCGGAATATTGATCCGTTCTCTAATTCAAAACAAAGATATACTCAAAATACCCCATAAAATACAGTTATTTTGTTAAATAATACCAAAAAGTGTTAATAAAACACTAAAAAACAGGGGTATTTCACCAAAAAATTCAAAAAAATCAAAGAACTGTATTTACGTTAAAATCCTGGTGACTTACATCAGCAATTTGAATTGAATATAATTGCTAATTTTATCATCAAATCTCATAACTATGACAAACAAATATGCTGCCACACTTATCCTGTACCTGTTTTTTATGGCTGAAAATTCCTTTTCGTGCACAAACTTTCTGATTACCAAAGGTGCAACGGTGGATGGTTCGACCATGATTTCCTATTCAGCCGATTCGCATGTATTGTATGGTGAGTTGTATTTCAGGCCGGCGGCCAATTACCCTGCCGGTACCATGATGGATATTTACGAATGGGATACCGGGGAATTCCGTGGCAAAATACCCCAGGTCCGCCATACCTGGTCAGTTGTAGGAAATATGAATGAGCACCAGCTCGCGATAGGGGAAACAACCTACGGAGGCAGGCATGAACTGCAGGATACAACTGCAATTATGGATTACGGCAGTTTGATGTATGTAACCCTCCAGCGGGCAAAGACGGCCAGGGAGGCCATTCAGGTCATTGATAATCTTATGACGGAATTCGGATATTACAGTGAAGGCGAGTCGTTTTCAATTTCCGATCCCAATGAGGTATGGATCATGGAAATCTCCGGTAAAGGTCCGGCCAACAAGGGGGCAGTCTGGGTAGCCCGCAGGGTGCCGGACGGGTATATTTGCGGCCATGCAAACCAGGCCCGCATAACCACATTTCCGCTCGATGATCCTGAAAATTGCCTGTATTCGAAGGATGTAATTGAATTTGCACGCAGCAAAGGCTATTTCACCGGCCGGGATGAGGAATTCAGTTTCTCGGATGCCTATGCACCATTGAATTTTGAAGGAGTGCGTTTCTGTGACGCCCGTGTATGGTCAGGATTTATGAAAGTCGCCGATGGTATGGAAGAATACCTTGACTATATTAAGGGGGATAACATGCACCATAGAATGCCGCTCTGGGTGAAAGTGAAAAAGAAATTATCGGTCCGGGATGTTATGGGGATCATGCGCGATTATTTTCAGGATACTCCGCTGGATATGACGCGGGATTTCGGTGCCGGACCCAATCAGAGCATTGTACGGTGGCGCCCGCTGACATGGAAGGTGGATGGTGTGACCTATTTCAATGAAAGGGCTATTTCCACACAACAGACAGGTTTTTCCTTTATTGCCCAATCGCGGTCATGGCTGCCGGATCCGGTTGGCGGTATACTCTGGTTTGGAGTCGATGATACCTACAGTACGGTTTATACCCCAATGTATTGCGGGATCACTTCCGTACCGCCTCCCTTTGCAGTAGGCAATGGTTCCATGATGGAATTCAGCGATAAATCCGCATTCTGGATCTTCAACCAGGTTTCGAACCTTGCCTATACCCGGTATAACCTGATGATCCCTTTTATTCAGGAAAAACAGGGACAGCTGGAAAAGATGTTTGTAGAACAATCCGGTGAAGTTGACCGGATTTCATCGGAATTGTACCGGAAGAACCCCGGGAAAGCCCTCGGATATATAACAGACTATTCTTTGAAGTCCGGCAACCATACCTTCACGGAATGGAAGAATCTCTATGCCCTTCTCTTTACCCGGTTTATGGATGGCAATGTAAAAACAAAGGTAGAAGGCCAGCAGAACCCGAAGCTTGAACAGCCCGGCTATAGCGAGGAATGGTACCGCAAAGTGGTAGAGACAAGTGGCGACAAGTTCAGAGTGCCGGAGGAGAAGTAGGAATGCTTGTCTGGTTGTCTTGCAGGTCTGATTGTCCTGCTCGTCACTTCTGTCTGACAAAATGAATATTTACCTGTATTTAAGGTAATTACTTCTTCTATTTTTACATTCGCTTCTGTCTTTTGTTCGAAATTCCTAATTTCGTGCTTTACTCGTTACTAGTCACTCGTTACTATTCTGCTAACTCCCCGAGGCCTTCTCCAGTCTTTTCAGGATCGAAAAGATAAAGGTGGCTGAAATCAGGCAACAAATCACCAGGATGGTCCAGAAAACATACAGAGATACTTTGCTCCAGTAATTACCCATTACACCAACCAGTATATTTCCTACTGATGTGGCTGCAAGCCAGCCCCCCTGCGCCAATCCCTTGTATTTGGGCGGAGATACACGGGAGACAAAGGAAATGCCAATCGGACTTAGGAAAAGCTCAGCTATGGTAAGTATAAAATAGGTTGATATTAGCCAGTACGGTGATACAAGCGATTTTGAGACCTCTCCACCCAGCTCCTTCGGAGATGAAAGCCCGAGGGAAGCGAAGATCAGCAGAGAAAATCCCAGTGCGGTAAGTATCATTCCGAAACCAATCTTTTTCGGGGAAGAGGGTTCGAGCCCCTTATTCCTCAGCCAGGCAAAAAATCCCAGAATAAGAGGTGTGAGGGCCACAATAAAGAAAGGGTTGAAATGCTGGAACTTTTGCGGTGTAAAAGGGTTTACCTCAGAAAACCCGGAATACCTGTAATACGCGAATGCCCCAAAAACCACAAATGCGGCCAGACCCATCAACTTCAGATGCTGTGTGCTATCCTTCCTCAATGCCAGGACAAGTCCAGCCACAGACAGGAAAATGGGAAGCAGGGTAAACAGGTCAAACCACAGGTTTGTAAATTTACCGACCGACGGAACGGTATAGTCCCGGGCAAAGAATGTCATGGTCAGTCCGTTCTGGTGGAATGACATCCAAAAGAAAATCACAACCAGAAAAACCATGAACAGGGCGAATACCCTTTGACGAGTTTCAAAAGCGGACAGCTCAATCACATTATCCCTTGTTTTTACGTCAGCGGATTTTTGTTTTTCAGTCAGGTCGGCATGTTTATAGTATTTTTTAAATCCAAGGAAAATGATGGTTGAGACGATGAGACTCAGGCATGCCACTCCAAAGGCATAGTGATAGGACTTGCTCAGTGCATCGATGTAGGTTTGTGAAAAATTACCGAGGGTATCCAAATTAAGGGAAGTGTCCTGCAATCGGGCGATACCCAGGAATTCATCAGCATTTTCAAGCCTGTTTTCCAGGAACTTATGCGCCAGGACAGGAATACGTGAATCATAGGTAAAATGGGCCGCCTTTAAAATATAGTTGTTAACAGCTTCAGCGGCGGTTGGGGCAAACATGGCTCCTATATTAATACACATATAAAAAATAGTGAAAGCGGAATCCCTTTTAGAACTATATTTGGGATCATCATACAGATTACCCACCAAAGCCTGCAGGTTACCCTTAAATAGCCCGGTTCCCAAAGCAATGGTAAACAATGCACCGATCACCAGCCACAAGCTCCCTTCTCCGCGCAGAGGCATCGCAAGCAGGATATACCCGAGAAACATGACGAATATACCCACTGTAACCGTTTTTCCATATCCAAGCCACTTGTCTGCTATGATTCCTCCGATCAGGGGAAGAAAATATACGCCAAACAGAAAACTGCTCCAGATGATTCCGGTTTTTGAACTGTCATACCCGTATTTTGCCTGCAGAAAAAGAGTGAATATGGCATACATGGTATAAAAACCGAACCGTTCTCCCATATTGGCCAGGGAGGCAACAATCAGCCCCTTAGGATGTCCTTTGAACATAGATTTTTTTTTAAGTGTAAAATGTAATTCAGCTGGTCACAAATATATAATTCTTTTTCAACCCTGCGTCAGGGATAAATTTTGTATGTGGGTCAAAGCGAATATAATTAATAATGCGCATCGGAAATGCCAATTCGTTAAAAATTCAGTGAAATGAATGGGCAAGACAAAGGAACTTGGCTAATTTTGCCTTCCAATATCCGGAAAATGAACGGTATAATTTAAAATATGAACGGCAGAAATCATACATTGATCTGGCAGGATCCGACAAAAGCTATTGAATTGCTTCATGCCACACCTAAAAGAATTGTGCTTGTGATCCATCCCAATCCCGATGGAGACGCTATCGGTTCTGCCCTGGGACTCACCGGACTGCTCAGGCGTCATGGGCATGAGTGTGCTGTAATTTCGCCCAATGAATTTCCTGAATTTTTAAGATGGATGCCGGGAGCAGGAGAAATTTACCGGCTAAGCAAGAATTTGAAAGAAACACTCAATGTTCTTAAGGCTGCAGACTTCATATTTGTCGTCGATTGTAATGAATTATCAAGGCTTGGCGGACTTAATGAGGTGTTCATGTCATCCGGAGCCTATAAGCTTATGATCGATCACCATCCGGATCCTTCCCTGAAAGTTGACTGCATCCTTTCAGATACTTCCGCGAGTTCAACGGCTGAACTGGTTTACCGCTTTATTGCAGGTACCTTTTTGCTGGGTTATATGGATAAGGATATAGCAGATTGCCTGTTTACCGGGATAATGACCGATACGGGATGTTTCAGCTATAATTCATCAAACAGGAAAACCTATGAAACCGTAGCGGCATTGATCGATTATGGAATTGATAAAGACAAGATCTACCGGAGGGTGTATGACAGTTTTTCTGCCGGACGCTTCCGGTTGCTTGGGTATTGTCTGAATGAAAAAATGGAGGTTATCCATAACTATAACACAGCCATTATTTCGCTTTCGCTGGAGGAGCTGTCCCGGTTTGGTTTTCAGACCGGAGATACTGAAGGTTTTGTAAATTATCCCCTGTCCATCCGCGGTTTATGTTTTTCTGTCCTGCTGCTTGAAAGGGAGGATATGATCCGGATGTCATTCCGATCAAAGGGTAATTTTGCGGTGAATGATTTCGCCAGGAAGCATTTCAGGGGAGGCGGCCATTCAAATGCGGCAGGAGGAGAATCCTATGAAAGCCTTGAGCAAACGGTCACCCGTATTAAATCCCTGTTGCCCGGGTATAATAACGAATTAACATTGGATGATGATTAAGATTGCAGTCAGGTTTCTATGCCTTTTTTGCCTGTTGGGCAGTTGTTCGGAAAAACGTACAAAGGAGAAATCCGAAGGGGAAATTCGTGCAGCAGAGCGGGCATTGGTGGGAGCCAACCGTATCATGGTTAAAAAAGACCATGATAAAATACAGGCATATGCACGGCGTAATATCCTGGATGTTAAGGAAAGTGCTACAGGGCTCTGGTATCGCACCGAAGAAAAACCGGGATGTGTGAAGGCAAAGAGCGGACAACAGGCTACCATCAACTACGAAGTGTCTCTCACCGATGGAACGGTGTGTTATTCATCCGATTCCCTTGGTCCCAGGAGCTTCAGGATCGGACACGGAGGGGTGGAATCGGGGCTTGAGGAAGGTATTCTTATGATGTGTGTCGGAGATAAGGCTCTTTTTATCTTACCTCCCCATCTGGCTCATGGTCTTACGGGTGACGGGGATAAGATCCCGCCGAGATCAGTTATAGTGTATCATGTTGAATTGTTAAAACTGGAACCCTGATGCGCCCTGATTTCCGTACATTAAGTGCATTATTGATCCTGAGTGTAATAGCCTGTGACAATATGTCGAGGTACCCCGGTTACAAACAGGCGGAACACGGGATTTACTATAAACTTCATAAAATAGGGGAAAATCCTGCAAAAGCCGTAGCAGGGGATTACATTACCGTTAACCTGGAATATTCAACGACCGGGGATTCATCATTCTTTAAAGGATTGCGTAAGCTCCAGGTAAGAGATCCGGCTTTTGAGGGTGATATTGATGAATGTTTTGCCATGCTTGCAGAAGGGGACAGCGCAAGCTTCATACTGAATGCTGACGATTTTTTTGTAAAAACCCTGCGGGACGTACGACCCCGGTTTATTCCGGCCGGTGGTTCAGTTATTATCCGCATGGGTATCCGGGATATCCAGACTGAAAAGGAATATGAAAATGAAAAGGAAGCCTTCCTTTCATGGATCGAAGATTTTGGTGATTATGAAAAAGTTCTGCTGAAACAGTACATCTCATCCGGAAAATTGCCGGTAAGTCCCCTGCCATCCGGTTTATTATACCTGAATCTCCGGCCTGGCAAGGGCAAAAAGATCCAGCAGGGAGACACGGTTACCGTGAACTATGAAGGTCGTTTTCTCAATGGAAAGTTCTTTGATTCAACCATCAGGCGCCGGCAGCCCTTCCAGTTCGTGTATGGAACTGAATGGCAGGTAATCAAGGGGCTTGAGGAAGCCATTGGCATGATGCGTGAAGGTGAAAGATCGGTATTTATCCTGCCTTCTGAAATGGGATTTGGCAACCAGGGATCTTCAACCGGTATTGTTCCCCCTTATACATCGCTGATTTTTGAGGTTGAAATATTAAAAGTATCTTCATCACGGGAAATTTGACGCAACCTTTTACGTTATAATTCATCATTGGAATATTAATAACTTAAAATATAATATGTTTTTTATGATGCGGATTTTTAAATTCGGCCAAATTATCCTGCCAGTTTTAATTACCATGATGGTTACCGGCTGTCTGAAGGACGACTGGGAAGAAAAAGCAAGGCATGAAAAGGAAATTCTTGAAACATACCTTCAGAATCACAATATAACCGAACAACAGAAAACCGCCGGAGGAATATACTTTATTGAACAGGTTGCCGGAACCGGATTAACGCCCAGAAACGGCAATTTTGTCGTGATCAATTTTACCGGCCGTTACCTGGAGGATGGTTCAATTCATGAAACAAGCTATGACTCCCTGAAGCCGGAATGGGAGAATGCTGACCTGTATTCCTTTTTTGTATTCGGACCTCTGAAATTCCAGTTTGGGAACAGTATTACAGGCATTAATGAGGGACTTTCGCTGATGAAGGAAGGAGGGAAGGCCCAGCTTGTCATTCCTTCCGACAGGGCATTCTATGATTACAAACCTTTGGTTTATGAAATTCATCTCCTGAAAGTGATCAGGAACCCGGTTCAATATGAAGATTCCGTATTGAATGCTTACCTGGAGACAAAAGGCATTGAATCCGACAGGCTGTTGGTTTCCGGAAGTGATTCTATTTATTTTGTGGAAACGGTGGTAAATAACCCCCTGGATTCATTGACCGTTGAACAAAACGATACAGTTTTGTTCAGATATTCAGCAAGGCTGATAGATGGTTTTGGTCCTGTAATCCATGATGATCGTGTTTTTGATTCAAATATGGAAGAGGAGAAACCAATTGAATATGTTTTTGGGGCAAACAGGCTGATTTTCGGATCTATGATCGCTTTCCCCGACGGATTAAGAATAGCCATCGACAATATGCGGGCCGGTACCCATGCCACCGCCATCCTTCCGTATAAAGCGGCATTCGATGACAAGGGGCTCTACAGCACAACTTATGGCTATACGATTGTGCCAAAGTACCAGACTGTGGTTTACGATATTATCGTTGAATCCATCAAGTCGCCGGATTAGAGATCTGTTTCAGCCCTGGATAATAAACACCGCGGGTTGCCTCTTCAGGTCCGGCGGAGGAATCAGTCTCCATTCCCGAATGGTTTTCATGCTGATCCATTCATCCGGAAGTGTAAGATTGGCTGCTATGCATAGCCTGGTTTGAGGCCTGCAGACCCCGATAAGAGCCTGGATAAGGGATACGTTCCGGTATGGCGCTTCAATAAATATCTGGGCCTGCTTTTCAGCGAGAGATCTTTTTTCAATGATGCGGATCCTGTTATCTCTTGCAGGATTTTTTACCGGCAGATATCCGTTAAATGCAAAATTCTGCCCGTTAAGGCCCGAGGCCATCAGGGCAAGTATGATGGATGCAGGACCTACCATCGGAATTACTTTGATGCCCCGTTTGTGTGCTTCTTCTACAAGTGTCTGGCCGGGATCGGCCACAGCAGGAACACCGGCTTCGGAGATCAGCCCCAGGTCAGCCGGTCCGGATGCAACAAAAATGTCCGGAATATCCTGAACAGGGGTATGTTCGTTCAGCCTGTAAAAAGAAACCGAATCAATGGGTCGCTCATATCCGCATCGGATCAGGAAACGGCGGGCTGTTCTTTCCTCTTCAACAACAAAATGATCCAGTGATGTTATTACTTGCAGGTTTCCGGCCGGGAGCACATTTTCCGTGCGGGAATCACCCAGCATCGTCGGGATCAGGTAGAGACATCTTGATCTTTGGTCCATGGATCTGAAAAATCAAATTTCCGCCCTGTAGAGGGTTTGGATAGCCACTGGGGACAGTTCGCTTGATACATAAACCGAACCATCGGCTGAATAGGCGATACCTTCGGTCTGCACACCGCTGAAATCAAAATAATCAATTCTACGGCTGTTGCTCATACTGATGGCTGTTAACCTGAATCCATGCACCACATGGATAAACGGTGTATAATAACGGTATCCGAGTAATAACAGATCCCCGTTACCGGTTGAGTAGGCGGCTGCAGTCACCAGACCCGCAGCATTAAATTTTTTTCTGAAGTGTGCCGTAAAATCTCCCGGCACTGCAGGAAGGGTGTACAGGCTTGTCTGCTCCGTCCTCCAATCTTTGGTGAATAGCACAAGGGAATCTTCAATGGCTATAAATGCTTCACAATCAAACGGGGTATTCATATTGTCCGGTGTAAAATCCGTTTGATCTTCATAGTTGTATGTGATCAAACCCGAAAACGGAATTGTATCCGATGTGGTTTGCAGGGCGGATTTATCAATGATGTAAATACGGAGATCATGCCTGTCTCCGTAATTATTGCCAAAATCACCGATGTACAGGTGATTGTCATCCTGTGTGATTTCCTCCCAGTCAATGTTGGCTGCACCGTCAATGATCAGTTTTCTTTCAATGGTATTGGATCGTTTGTTGTAACCATGGATGGCAGGTTCGTTCCCGCTGTCATTGATGCTCCAAAGAAGATCCTGGTATTCGGTAATACCCGAACTTTCCTGCATGTCAGCAGGCAGATCGGCAATCCTGATCAGGGTTCGTTCTTCTTCCGGGTCCTTAATGAGGCTGCATGTTACCATAATTAAGGCCATGCCCGTGGTATATGCAATCTTATACTTCATGTACATTATTCAGGTTGATTGGAACCTACAGGTATTCTATATAAACTCATCATTTTAAAGAAAATATCCGTATTTTCCTGAACACCCTGGAATAATGCAGCTCCGGGACCATAGGCAAAAACCGGGACCATAACACCGGTATGATTTGTCGTATTGAATTTAGCTGCCTGGATTCCCTGCTGAAGATCCCCACCCAGTATGCTCATACCTCCGGTTTCATGGTCTGCTGTGACGATGACAAGGGTATGGCCGTCCTTTTCAGCGAAATCAAGTGCTCTGCCAATGGCTTTATCAAAATCGATCATTTCATTTGCCACGCCAGCCATGTTGTTCGCATGTGCCTCCCAATCGATCTGGGAACCTTCGACCATCAGAAAGAAGCCTTTCTTATTCCTGCTGAGAATATTCAGTGCAGTCTGGGTGGCAACAGGAAGCATATCACCGCGTCCTTCGGTTACAGAAGGGTTATGTCCCCTGGCTGTGAGCCCTGCCAGCTTCCCCTCCGTTACATTCTTAATACTGTCCATTGAAAAAATAACCTGGTAACCCCGTTGGCGTAAATCATGGGTCAGGTCACGCTTGTCCCTGCGTACACAAAAATTATTGATACCGCCCCCGATGAACACATCAATATCGGTTTTAAGGAAATCAGCTGCTATGCCTTCGTAATTTTCCCTTGATTTCTGGTGCGCAATGAATGAAGCAGGCGTTGCATGGGTTATGGCGCTAGTGGAGACCAGCCCGGTTGAAAGCCCTTTGTCTTCGGCATATTCCAGAATTGTCTTGCAGGATACCGAATCACTGTTCACACCAATAGCCCCATTATATGTCTTTGATCCGATTGAATAGGCTGTTGCCCCGGCTCCTGAATCAGTAATGTAATGCGAAGCAGAATAGGTTTTGCTGAATCCTGCTACCGGACAGCGAAACAGTTCCAGGTGCCCTTTGTTTACCGTGAAACCCGAATAGACCTGGGCGACTCCCATTCCATCACCGATCATCAGGATAATATTGCGGGGTTTTTGATGTTTCCCCTGGGAATAACATGTCATCAGTGACACGCACAACGAAAGGACGAGTGACAGTGTTTGTTTGTAAAGGATTTGATTCATCATGGAAAAAATTTAAAAAGGGTCTTATTTAATTCTTAGTTTTGTCTTTCAGGGCGAACTGTAACCCTTCAAAATCCCGTTGATCAGGATTACAGCCCATAGATCGCTAATTTAGAACATATATTTTTATTTTTTGCGATAAATTGACCATAATGAAAAAGTACAAATGCATCGTTTGTGGCTATATATACGATCCGCTTGAAGGAGATCCGGATGGGGGCATTGAACCTGGAACGGCGTTTGAAGATATACCGGATGATTGGGTTTGTCCCGTTTGCGGAGTTTCAAAATCTGACTTTGAGCCTGCAGAATAATCATGGATAACCCCTGTTAATTGACAGGTATATTTTCCAATACATCAGTCAGCAGTTTCCAGAATTTTTCAGTGGTTTCTATATTGACCCGTTCGGAAGGAGAATGGGGATCAAGTATGGTGGGGCCAAAGGAGATCATATCGAGACCGGGATATTTTTCCAGAAACAAACCACATTCCAGGCCCGCATGGATGGCCTTTACTGCGGGGTCGACCCCGAACAGCCTTTTATAACTTGAAGTGGTGATTTTCAGTATTTCCGAAGCGGGATTGGGATTCCATCCGGGATATCCCTCCGTTTGTTCCACAGTGGCATTTGCAAGTTTAAATGTGCTTCTTACAGTATTGCCGATCTGGATTTTGGCCGTGTTGATCGAACTTCTCTGGCTGGTACTGATTACAATCCGGTTAATTCCTTCAAATTTTACGGAAGCAAGATTTGTCGATGTTTCTACCAGGTTCTCCATCAACCGGCTCCATGAAATGACCCCATGGGGACAGGCAAACAATGAATTTAACAATTTTTCCTGGACTTTTTTCTTCAATACTTTTTCAGGAAGCGGAACCGGATTTAAATTGATCTGGATTCCCGGTTCATCCACGTAATATTCCGCTTTAAGCAGCCTGGTGTAATTGCGAAAAAAATCAGTGAATACCTCAATATGAGTATTGGGAAGGGCTACTATGGCAAAAGCTTCGCGGGGAATTGCATTCCTCAGGTTTCCCCCTTCAAAAACAGACAATCTTGCCCCAAACCGGTTCCTGACCTCCCAAAGCAGCTGGTTCAGGATTTTTATGGAATTGCCTCTGTTTTTATGAATATCAGCACCCGAATGACCTCCCTGCAGTCCTGTCACTTCGATCCTGAATGCAGAGGAGCCCTCGGGCGTTTGCCTCATTTCGTATTTAAGGGTTGCTATGGTATTCATTCCACCGGCACAGCCAATGAACAGCTCTCCTTCATCTTCCGAATCGAGGTTAAGGAGTATATTGGCGGTAAAGAATCCGCTTTCCAGGTTTTTCGCCCCGTTCAGGCCCGTTTCCTCATCAACCGTAAACAGGCATTCCAGTGGCCCGTGCTTTAAATTACGGTCCGTAAGAATAGCCAGCATGGCCGCAACACCGATGCCATTGTCGGCACCAAGGGTGGTGCCTTCGGCCTTTACCCATGCTCCGTCTATCGTGGTTTGTATGGGATCCGTCTCGAAATTATGATTGCTTGAACTGTTTTTTTCACAGACCATATCGAGGTGACTCTGAAGACATACCGTTTTTCTGTTCTCAAAACCTGATGATGCCGGTTTTCTGATAAGTACATTACCGGTTTCATCCTTTTCAACTGAAAGATTATGATCCCGGGCAGTATTCATCACCCAGATGATCATCTTTTCCTCCTTTTTGGACGGTCTTGGAATTTTTGTGATCTGATCAAAATATTTCCAGATCAGTGAGGGTTTCAGGGTACTGAGTTGCGTCATATCGGTTATCTGAAAAGTTCGGAATATCAAATATAACTTATATTAGTTAACAGATCAACAGAAACCTGGTTTTCAAAATTCTTTTAATTTTATACTTTCGCATTGGTCTAATCATAGTGGAAAATGAATTTTCAAAGCAGCATTCTTAGGATATGATCACGTATGATCTGGTTCTTGTCATCATAGTTCTTGTATTCATACTGATTTCATTGTATTGGAATCTCCTTGGAATTTCATTCACATTTCTTATTGGCATAATCACCCTGGGCGTATTTGGAATTCTGACCCCTAGCGAGATCATAAGTGGCTTTGGAAATGAGCAGGTTGCGGTGGTTATTCTCATGCTGGTCTTCAGTGATGTGCTTCGCAAGACCAATATCATCGAAAACACTTTTGACAGGTTATTCCGGCGTACCAAAACCTATAGGGGATTTATCGGCAGGATGGTCATTGCGACTTCCGCTTTTTCCATGTTTTTGAATAATACACCGCTGGTGTCTGTAATGATGCCTTACATTCACAGCTGGTCTAAAAGAAATAATTTTTCCCCTTCCAAATTCCTCATCCCTCTTTCCTATTCAGCAATCCTGGGTGGTTCGGCTACCCTGATTGGAACATCCACCAACCTCATTGTCAACAGTATGATCCGTAATCAGACTATAATTCCCGATCAGCCCGATCTGAATATGTTTGAATTTGCCTGGGTTGGCATTCCCATGATGATCCTCGGTTGGATTTATCTTGTAGTTTTCAGTGACTATCTGCTGCCCTCTAAAACCGGGATCGGGGAAAGCTTCAGCAGTAACGCCAGGGAATATGTGATCGAAGCCAAAGTGAGCTCAAAATCTCACCTGATCGGTAAAACAGTAGGGGAGACGGGTCTGCGTGAAATACAGGGACTGGAGCTTGTTACAATCATCCGCAAGTCCTTCAGAATCACATCTGTTCCCTCGGAAGTTGTGCTTGACAAGGGAGATATCCTGATATTTGCCGGTGATACAAAAAACATCGCCGAATTGATCACCACCAATTCCGGTCTTGTACTTCCTGAAGTGGGTATGCTTACCAAAGTCAGAAGGGCCGATGTGAATGAAGTGGTTGTTTCCCAAAACTCCACCCTTATCAATAAAAGTGTACGCGACAGCAATTTCAGGGGCAAATATGACACCGCGATTATAGCAGTTCACCGGAATGGGGAGAAAATCGAGGACAAGCTGGGAAGCGTAATATTAAAATCAGGGGATGTTCTGCTTCTGTTTGCCGGTGAGAACTTTATCAGCCGGACGAAAGATACACAGGATTTTTATTTCATTTCCAAGGTATCTGAGTTTATAAAACTCGACTGGTATAAGTCCCTCGTTTTAATAGGAGGTACCATACTGATCATCACCCTGTCTGTTTTCAATATTATCTCGCTGTTTATGGGACTGATCATCATGATCCTGATCTCGATGATCTTCAAGGTTACCAATCCGCGGGATATACCCGGCAGCATTGATTACAACCTCGCAATGATCATCGTGCTGTCCCTGGCCCTTGGAACGGCCATGATGAAGTCGGGTGCAGCCGGATTGGTAGCAAACGGGGTAATATCAGCCTTTCTGCCTTTGGGTAAAATTGGGGTGTTGCTTGGTATTTACCTCATAACAGCAACCCTGGCGGCTTATATTACTACAAAAGCTGCCGTTGCCATTGTGTTTCCCATTGCACTCAGCGTGGCACAGCAGCTCGGCGTTACAGCCACCCCGTTTATCCTGGCAGTTGCCTATGCCGCAGCCTGCACTTTCATTACACCCCACGGATATGTGACAAACCTGATTGTCTACGGGCCGGGGGGCTACTCATTCCGCGATTTTATGCGGATCGGTCTGCCACTCACCGTTATTTATATGGTGGTGGCTGTTCTGATCCTTACAATGGTTTATTTCTGACCTTATTCCAGCGATTTCCCGAAAATCCGGTATCTTTTTTTTACAGTACCACCAAGTTTTTCATATTCAGCCCTCATTTTCATATTGGTTTCCAGGACAAGATGGCTGTCAATGAATTCAAAATCTTCTTCCTTGGCCGATTCCAGCATTTTCATACCCAGTAACGCATCGAGTCCGTTATTCCTGTAATCGGACCTGATTGCTCCCAAAAGCATGGTGAGAAGGCGGGACTTTCGCGAAGCCCTGAGGATATGAATGAAACCCAATGGAAACAGCCGACCTCCGGCTTTTCTGATGCCATCGGAAATTTCAGGCATGGCCAGGGCGAAGGCGATAAGTTCATCCTGCCGGTCATAGATCATTTTGACAAATTTGGGGTTGATTACGGCAATATACCGGTTGGCAAAATAATCCATCTCCTTGGTTGTCAGTTCGCTGAATCCGTAAATTTCGGCGTATGTCTTGTTTATCAATTCAAACACCGGCCTGATATAAGATTTTAATTCGCGGCGGGTTGAAATTTCCTTCAGCCTGAATTGATTGCTCTCCAGCGTCCTGCTGTAAATGGTCTTATAAAAATCCGGAATTTCCTCAGGAACCGGCATCAGGTAATCCACACAATCAATCTCCTTGGAATAGCCGCATTGCTGCATCAATTCGGGCATATATGGCAGGCTGTAATTCGTGGCAATTACTACAGGCTGGTCAAAACCTTCGATCAGAAAACCCTGGGGATCCTTGTCTGAAAATCCGAAAGGCCCGATCACCTTTTTTATCTCATTTTTTCTGTGCCAGTCCTCAATTGCTGTAACAAGTGCGCTGGCAACCTCTGCATCGTTATAACATTCGAATGCAAAAAAACGACCGCTCGCTTCGTTGTGAACCTTATTGTATTTATGATTGATGATTCCCATGATCCTGCCTGCCGGCCGACCATCCTTTTCGGCCAGAAAAAGCACAGTGCTGCAATCCTGGAAAAACCTGTTTTTGCCGGGATCATAAAATTCCCATTCATCTGCATACATCGGAGGTACCCAATTCCAGTGATCGCAATGTATTTTATCAGGGAGATGGATATAATCGTGTAATTCCGAATGGCTGCGGACTTCTTTAATGGAAACCGGCATGAATTTTTTCGGGAAAGATAATTAAAAAAACATATAATTATACCTGCAGGCTTAGACCATGACTCTAAATGCAAAAAATGAAGTTATCTTTAGGCCTTTCAAAAAAACAGATCATGAGACTTATTGACAGCATATTGGATAAATCGGTCAGGGATGCACTTCAGAAGCTTTATGGTTTGAAAAACAGCCCGATCCTCATCCAGTTGCAAAAAACCAGGCGGGAATTTGAAGGCGATATTACCCTGGTTGTATTTCCCCTGTTAAAAATTTCCGGGAAATCTCCTGAAGCCACCAGCAATGAGCTGGGTAACTATCTGAGAGACAATGTGAATGAAATCTCCGGTTTCAATGTGGTTAAGGGATTCCTGAATCTGGTGATCTCGGATGGCTATTTTCTCCGGTTTTTGAACCTGGCAGCCGGGCTTCCCGATTTTGGAATGAATATGCCTGATAAGGATGCAGGAATTATCATGGTTGAGTACTCCTCACCTAATACCAATAAACCTCTCCATCTCGGACATATACGCAATATTCTGCTCGGTTTTGCCGTAAGCAACATACTTCGTGCAGGAGGAAGAAAAGTGGTTATGACAAACCTGGTGAACGACAGGGGTATTCATATTTGCAAATCCATGCTTGCATGGCAGAAATGGGGCAGGGGAGAAACACCCCGGTCATCCGGTAAAAAAGGGGATCACCTTGTAGGAGAGTATTATGTAAGGTTCGATCAGGAATATAAAAACCAGGTAACAGAACTTGCCGGCAGGGGATTGCCCCGGGAAGAAGCGGAAAGGACAGCACCCCTGATGACAGAAGCCCAGGAAATGCTTCGAAAATGGGAATCCGGAGATCCGGATGTCATTTCCCTGTGGACGACTATGAATGACTGGGTTTATGAGGGTTTCGACATAACCTATAACAGGCTGGGTGTTCATTTTGACAAGATATACCATGAATCTGAAACCTGGATTCATGGGAAGAACGCTGTTCTGGAAGGCCTGGAAAGAAATGTCCTGGTTCGGCATGAGGACGGTTCCGTGTGGGCCGATATGCGTGACAAAGGCCTTGATGAAAAAGTGCTGCTCAGATCCGACGGAACTTCGGTCTACATTACCCAGGATATTGGAACAGCAAAACTCAGGCAACGGGATTATTCTCCTGAAAAAATGGTATATGTGGTGGGCAATGAACAGAATTACCATTTTAAGGTTCTTTCCATTATCCTTGATATGCTCGGATTTCCATGGGCAAAAACACTGCATCATTTATCGTATGGCATGGTGGAATTGCCTGAAGGTAAGATGAAATCAAGGGAGGGAACCGTAGTGGATGCCGATGACCTGATGGATGAAATGATAACCATAGCACGTGAAATGTCAAAGGAACTGGGGAAACTGGAGGGACTGACAGGTGAAGAAAAAGAGAATATATTCAGGATCATTGGCATGGGGGCTTTGAAATATTATATGCTAAAAGTGGATCCTGTAAAAAACATGCTCTTCAATCCCCGGGAATCCATTGATTTTGATGGCAATACCGGACCATTCATTCAATACACCTATACACGGATATGTTCGGTATTTCGCAAAGCAGGAGAAATGGGAATAGGGATCCCCGATGTGGTAAACCAGGATATTCAGCTGAAGGACAAAGAAAAAAACCTGATCCGGCTTTTGCATGAATTCCCGGCCGTGATAAAAGATGCCGGTGAATCGTATAATCCATCCCTGATCGCAAATTATGTATACGACCTGGTTAAAGATTACAATCAGTTTTATCATGAATATTCCATTTTGAAGGAGGAAGATGAAGACATACGTGGTTTACGGCTGGTTTTGTCGGGTGTGGTATCCCTTGTCACCAAAAGGGGAATGGAATTGCTGGGTATCGAAATGCCGGAGAGAATGTGAATGAAATTTAGTAATATTGACTTGGAAAAAAGAAGAGGCTGTAGACTGTAGGCTGTAGGCTGTAGGCTGTAGGCTGTAGGCTGAAACCTACAACCTACAACATACAACATACAACCTACAACCTAATACATTTAACCAATTAACAACTGAAAGTGATGTTCGATAATCTGTCTGAAAGGCTTGAACGGTCCTTTAAAATACTGAAAGGGGAAGGGAGAATAACCGAGATCAATGTGGCAGAAACCCTGAAAGAGATCCGTCGTGCCCTGCTCGATGCTGATGTAAATTATAAAATTGCCAAATCTTTTACCGATAATATTAAACAGCAGGCACTGGGCCAGAAAATACTTACATCTGTTAAGCCGGGACAGATGATGGTTAAAATAGTACATGATGAGCTGACCGTGCTGATGGGTGGTGAGAATGTGGATATTGACCTGCGCGGGAATCCGGTAATTATCCTGATTGCCGGTCTGCAGGGATCCGGAAAGACTACATTTTCTGCAAAGCTGGCCAATTACCTGAAACAAAAAAGAGGGAAATCCCCGATGCTCATTGCCGGTGATGTTTACCGTCCGGCTGCCATTGAACAGCTGAAAATATTGGGGGAACAGGTAGCCATCCCTGTTTTTACGGAGGAGGGCAACCGTGATCCGGTTAAAATAGCCCAGGCTGGAATACGGGAAGCCAAAAGGCTGGGACACGACCTGGTGATCGTGGATACTGCGGGCCGTCTTGCCGTAGATGGAGAAATGATGCAGGAGATCGAATCGATCAAAAAGCACATTTCTCCGCAGGAAATATTATTTGTGGTGGATGCCATGACAGGACAGGATGCTGTCAATACGGCCAGGGAATTTAATGAACGCCTTAACTTCGATGGGGTTGTACTGACTAAGCTGGATGGGGATACACGCGGTGGTGCAGCACTATCTATCAGGTCGGTTGTGAATAAACCGATCAAATTTGTGAGCTCAGGGGAAAAACTGGAGTCCCTGGAACTGTTCCATCCGCAGCGCATGGCCGATCGCATACTTGGTATGGGGGATATAGTGACACTGGTCGAAAAAGCCCAGGAGCAGTTTGATCTTGAAGAGACAAGGAAGATACAAAAGAAAATAGCCAGGAACCAGTTTACTTTCAGTGATTTTCTTTCTCAGATCCAGCAGATAAAGAAAATGGGCAACATTAAGGATCTGGCCAGCATGATTCCGGGAGTGGGGAAAGCCCTTAAAAACCTCGATATGGATGATAATGCCTTTAAAGGAATAGAAGCGATCATATTTTCCATGACTCCTGAAGAAAGGGAAAATCCGAATCTGATAAACGGTTCACGCAGAAAAAGGATCTCCGAAGGCAGTGGAACGACGATCCAGGAAGTGAACCGGTTGATAAAACAGTTTGATGAAACAAGAAAATTGATGAAAACGATTACTACACATAAAAATCCGATGCGCATGATGGGAAACCTCAACTCCATGCGCGGAAGGTAAAACAATAAATTACGCATCATGCAGCTTATCGACGGGAAAAAAATTGCCACCGAGATAAAATCGGAAATTGCCCTTGAGGTGCAGGAAATGAAATCAAAAGGATACAAACCGCCCCATCTTGCTGCAGTTTTGGTAGGCCATGACGGCGGCAGTGAAACCTATGTTGCCGGGAAAGTAAAAGCCTGCGGGGAGGTGGGCTTTAAATCCACCCTGATCCGGTATGAGGATTCCGTTACCGAGGCCGAATTGCTGGAAACAGTCAGGGATCTGAACATGAACACTGAAATTGATGGATTTATTGTACAGTTGCCACTGCCGGGACATATTTCAGAGCAGAAGGTAATAGAAGCCATTGATCCGGAAAAGGACGTTGATGGATTTCATCCCGTAAATATTGGTCGTCTTGTACTGGGTTTGCCTGGATATATTTCCGCTACCCCGGCCGGAATACTCGAACTCTTCAAAAGATATAAGATACCGACATCAGGCAGGACCTGCGTTGTGATCGGACGCAGTAATATTGTCGGAAAACCGATGAGTATTCTCCTTTCACGTAAGGATTATCCGGGTGATGCAACCGTCACCGTTTGCCACAGCCGCACAAGGGACCTACCCGGCGTGATCCGGTCAGCGGACATCATCGTGGCCGCGCTGGGCAATGCAGAATTTATTACCGGTGATATGGTGAAGGAAGGCGCGGTGGTAATAGATGTGGGGATAACCCGCGTGCCCTCAGCTGTTACCAAATCAGGCTGGAAATTGATCGGAGATGTAAAATTCGATGAAGTGGCTCCCAAATGCAGTTTTATTACACCTGTTCCCGGAGGGGTGGGAGCAATGACCGTTGTGTCGCTGTTAAAAAACACCCTCATCGCAGCCAGACATGTATTTATCAGGTAATAGGGAATGATATCCCGGTTTAACATATTGCTTTTTTTTCTGGCAGTGATCATACTGGCCGGATGCAACCGGAATAAAGATCCTGAAGAACAAAGGCTTTCATGGTCCACGGAGTCTCCTTTGTCAATACCATACCATACCCGTTTTCAGCGATATGAAAAGAAAAACCTTGTAAGGAATCCTTCTTTTGAAACGGGAAGGACATTTAAACTCGACAGCACGAGGACTTCTTATGTTATTGACGGCTGGCAGCAATCCGGAAGGCAGATTGAATGGGTGGATACGCATACGGACAGCCTGTATTCAAAGGATGAAGCTTTTGCAGGGTTCAGGGCAGTAAAAATTACCCGGGCACAGGCCTTTGAAACCGATGAAAAGGGTGACGGGATCACTTCAGACTTCATAAGGGTTATTCCGGGCAATTACAATCTCACCCTGTACACAAAACTAAGGGATATAAGATCCGTTAAGGGCAGACTGGGTATAAAAATGTATGATGCCGTGGATATTCGGTTATTGTTTTTTGACAAAAGCAAAATTGCCATAAATCCTTCCCGTTCTTTTCCGCAGTTAAATCAGTATATTGACAATTCATTTAAATCGCTCTCCCTGGCGAATTTCAGGTCTATTCCTTTCTTTGGCTGGGGTAAAATTATAGGCAAATCAGCTGATTTTCCCTATGCTGAAGGGGATGTACCAACCAATGCGCACTATGTTAAGATATTTATCGGTTTAAAGGGAACCGGGACAATGTGGATTGACAATATAGAATTTTCCTATACCAGTAAGAATTTTTCCATTGAAGAAAGAATGCAGGCTTTTACGGATACCTCACTCAAATTTCCACCCTTTATCATCCCGGCACCCAAAAAATTGGAAAGACTGGAGTCCGTCAATTTTGCCGATCCACGGAGCAATCATCTCCCTCTGATCGTAATTCCCGCGGATAAGGACTCACTGATACAGCATGCAGCCGTAGCATTGAGAAAAGCCTTGTCGGTAAGAATGGGCGAGGCTATAGAGAAGTATAGCTCACCGGGTGTTCGTATAGTAGTCGCAGGGGGCGAACCCCTGCTGAACGACAGGGGGCTTATTTTCCTGCTGGGGAAGACCGGTTTATATGAAAAATACCGGAAATATTTGCCCTTTACAGAAATTCAGGGACATTCACAGGGATATTTTATTTATTCTCCACCGGATCAGCCAGGTCTTGTATACCTTGACGGAAATAACCCGACTGGTGTATACTATGCCGTTCTTTCAGCCATTCAGCTTATCGATGCCCGACAGCCTGTATTTCACAATGCCAAAGTAATTGACTACCCTGACTTCGAGAATCGGTTTTATACCCTGGGGAACATACCTGATCCTTCAGCAGTCAGGACGTATGCAGGATTTGCCAGGCAGCTTGAGGATTACAAAATGAACGGTGCCTACTGGTTCAGAAGGGATAGTGTAGGCAATAATCCGGGCATTTCAGCCGCCGGCCTGAAAGAAATTTTGTCCGGAATGGGAAGATTCGATCTTGGTTATGTGAGGACACAGTTGCCTGACGACTCAAACCGCTACCATCCCGGGATGATTTATGCACCTGAAATGGTAATGCCAGATGATACAACCCTGAGTTATCCGTTTCCGGTAATTCTGAAAAGTCAGGATATAGCCGGGCGGAATTCCGGGAACCTTGTCACCGGCACAACCAGCCGGACTCTGAAGTATTATTTTATGCACCCGGTATTTAATAATCAGCTGATGGATTATTCAGACTATGCGGCACATGAAAACCGGAACGAAATACCCGTCGCCTTTGTATATTCGGGAAGTTCGTATTTCAGTGTTAACACGGATGAAGCCGATATTAACCGGTTTATCATGTTTGCCGGAAGAAAACCGGTTTTCATGGATAATTCAATGCTGACCACAAGTATACGTGATCAGTACCGGGATGATTACCCGTATTATTCGGGCAAGATAAGGCTTTTCAATATTTTTGAACCCTTTGGCAACACAAGTATTCTCGATTACTACAACAGGCTTGACAATTCAATGTTCTGGGTCAATTATTCCGCATCCTCCGAAACAGATATCATAAGGTTGGCTACTGCAGCAGACTTTATGTGGAATATGCGAAGCTATAATCCAGAATATTCACTGTGGAAGGTATTGATGTCGCGATATGGATCTGATGCCGCACGGGCAATTGTACATTACGCAGATCAGTATGGACTTATGCTTGAAATTGAATCAAAGCTCATTAAAAGGGAACAGATACCACGTATCCTGAAAAATTTACGGGGTGATTTTCAGAGGCTGGCAGATACCGGCAAAAACGTTGAAAAAATATTGGGTCCAAACCATAACCTTTCAAAGGAAATATCCTCATTGAATACATCCCTCAGGACAAGAATGGAAAAATTCATCAAACCGACAAATGCTGAATAATAGTTCTACTTTTTTATTAAATTAGCAGCCAACTGCATTACCAATGTTTGCTGACTGGGATAATTATCAGGAAGAAGATGAGACCCTTGAAGTGGTGAAACGATACAGGGAGATGATCGCAAATAATGAAAATGCCTTCTTTGACCTGTACGAATATGAATTCATCATTGATTATTTTGTGGAACAGTTCAATTTCAAGGATGCTGTAAGTGCAGTTAATCATGCATTGGTTCAGCATCCATATGCCACATCCGTTAAGCTAAAATACATCCAGCTGTTGATCGAGACCGGCAAACCCGGTAAAGCCCTTGGAATTATCCGAAATATCCAGGAAGCGGAGGCTTCCAATTATGAGCTGTTTCTTGCAAAAGGCATCGCCCTTAACCTGACGGGAAAATTCAGGGAAGCGAAATCCGTTTTTGATAAGGCGATCAGTCTATCCCAGGAAAACCGGGAGGAAGTTGCCTATAATATTGCCCAGTCCTATATGCAGATCGGGAAACATTCCCATGCCGTCAATTACCTGCAGCTTGCCTTTGAAATCAATAAGGAAAATGTTCTTGTCCTGTATGATCTGGCTTTAAATTATGAAAAACTGGATATACCGGATAGAAGCATTGAGTATTATAAAAGATACCTCGACCTGGATCCCTTTGCAGAACATGTCTGGAATAACCTGGCCCTGTTGTATTCGTCGATTGAGGACTTCACAAAGGCGGCAGAGGCATTTGATTTTGCCATTGCGATAAATCCGCACTATTTCTCCGCCTATTTTAATAAGGCTGACCTGTGTATTTTTCATAACAACATATCGGGAGCCATCGAAGTATATCGCGAACTGCTCCTGCAGGATGGTTCCAATACGAAAGCCCTCAGTGAACTCGGTAACTGTTATGAGGAATCGGGAAATTATCCGGAAGCCCTTATCGCTTTCGATCGTGCAATTACAATCTCGGCTGATTGTTCTGATGCATGGTTTGGCAAGGGATTGGTGTATTTCAGACAGAAAAAATACAGGGCAAGCATTACTTCCTTCAGAAAAGCAGTCGGTTTTCAAAAAGCAAATTCTGATTATTGGTTTATGCTGGGTGAAGCCTATGCGAGATCACGAAAGCTCGATCAGGCTATACACGCATATTCAAAGGCAGCTGAACTGAATCCCCTTGATTTTGAAGCCTGGATGGCCTGTGCACAGGTTTTATTCCGGAAAAAGAGGATCGGAGAGGCCATTAATATGCTGATCCGGTTATACCAGAAAAACCATGAAAATCCCACCATTAATTATCGCCTGGCCGCTTATCATGCATATCAGATGGATTATATCAATGCATATAAATATTTTGAAAAAGGTCTGAAGATCAATTTTCAGGAGCATTATGAAATGTTCCGGTCGTTTCCGAAAACAAAAACAATCCCTGCATTCAGGGCCCTGATCCAGGAACAATTTCAGGCAAACCCGGCAATCAGAAAAATAAAGTAAATTTTTACAAATCATGAGCATTAATCTTCCCTATCTTCCCGAAAGGTCATCCAAACCCAGGGAAACAGGCCTTACCATGATGATGGATAAAGGCCTGAGCACAACGGAAGTAAAAAATTTCATTGAAATGAATGCCGCCCTTACGGATCTGGTTAAACTGGGGTTCGGCACCTCAATGGTTAGTCATAACATAAAGCAGAAAATCAGGCTTTACCAGGGGGCTGACATAAAAACATACCTGGGCGGTACATTGTTTGAGGCTTTTATTGTCCGCGGCATGTTCGAGGATTACCTGAAGTTGCTGGACAGCCTGGGACTCGATACAGTTGAGGTTTCTGACGGTTCCATGTTCATGCATCACAGTGATAAGCTTAAATTCATAAACCGGCTGGCAAAAAAATACACGGTTCTGTCCGAAGTGGGATCCAAGCAAAAGGGAGTTGAAATACCGGATGAAATGTGGGTTGAAATGATGAAATCCGAACTCAATGCAGGGGCCTGGAAAGTGATTGGTGAAGCCCGCGAAAGCGGAACTACCGGGATATATCATACTGACGGAAGTGCCAACGAACATCTGATCAGTCTGATCAATGCAAAGCTGAATGCCTCGGATATCCTTTGGGAAGCTCCCAATGGCAAACAGCAGGCATGGTTCATAAAATTGAACGGACCCAACGTAAACCTCGGTAATATTGCGTCCAATGATGTTATCCCGCTCGAATGTTTAAGACTTGGCCTCAGGGGTGATACTTTTTTTGACTTTCTGCCGGATTCCATGAAGGAAAGTAAGCCTGACTCAGGGATGTACAAAAACCTGGATTGAAAAATGAAATACTTTGGATTGATTGGTTATCCGCTGTCCCACTCATTCTCCAAAAAGTTTTTCACAGAAAAATTTGAACTCGAAGGCATCAGGGATTGTCAGTATGACAACTATCCCCTTGAACGGATCAGCCAGCTGCCTGAACTTGTGTCAGGCAGATCGGGACTGGCTGGTCTGAATGTGACCATTCCCTATAAGGAGCAGGCAATTCCTTATATGAATGAATTGGATAAGGATATTGCAGTGATTGGCGCAATCAATACAATCAAAATCAGCAGGCAGGAAAACAAAATATATTTAAAGGGCTACAATACAGATGTATACGGTTTTCTCCATTCTATTAAGCCTTTCATTAAACCCGGTTTCAGAAATGCCCTCATTCTGGGCACCGGGGGATCTTCGAAAGCGGTTGCCTTTGTGCTCGAAAACCTGGGATTGCACGTAACCCGGGTTTCGCGGAATCCTTCACAGAAGAATCAGATTTCATATGGCCAGCTTGACCGGGATACTATTTTGCAATCAAAGGTCATTGTCAATACGAGTCCTGTCGGAATGTTCCCGTATATACAGGGATTTCCCGATATCCCATATGAATTTCTTACCCCGGAGCATGTTTTATTTGATCTGATCTATAATCCGACCGAGACATTATTCCTGGCCAGGGGGAAGCAGCAGGGCGCCCGGATAAAAAACGGCCTGCAGATGTTACACCTGCAGGCCGAAAGGTCATGGTATATTTGGAATGAAAGGATCCGGTAAAGTAAATTACATCGATTGCATTGACATTTCCTGCAATTTTGAACTGAATTTTATGCCGTACTTGCTTGCATTTTCCGGTTTCAGCTCAAATTTCATTTTATCCTCGATTATGACAAAATTTATTGCAGAACCTTCATTCAGCGCACCACTTTTTTCCGTAATGATCAGGGTGCTCTTTCCGCTCATCAGCCCAAGCACCTCAGGTATTTGTTTGGTTTTGGAAAAGGGTACGAACAGGATGTGACAAACAGAGATCTCCTGCGGCGTTTTATATCTGACAATATTGATTTCCTGGGTTCCCACTTTCTTGCCTTTTGTATACGCTTCCAGTTCAGCGGATATTTCTGACGCACCCAAAACTCCGATTACGAAGGGACCGGTTTTATAATTTGCCGGCCATTCAATAAGCCTGGAAAAATTGAAAATGAATAAGGTTTGCGCTTTTGGAATTGTTGTCTGCATATAAGCTGCCGATGCAAATAGAACAGCCATTGCTGTGAGAAAAATTTTTTTCATGAATGGAAATATTTTTTATTTCATGTAGTGTATATACGGCCAAACCATAAAAATTGTTCCCTATTTTAGTCATTTATGATAAATTTCCGGTGAACATCAAAGCCGGATACAATCCGGATATGCTATATGTGAAAGGTAAAGGCCCTGCGCGGGCACTGATAAACCTGCCTTGTTCCTGTCCCTTGCTTCTGCAATTTTGATGAATTCATCAACAGTTATCTTACCCAGTCCTACTTCTATCATGGTGCCGACCATTGCCCTGACCATATTCCTCAGGAACCTGTCTGCCCGGACCGTGAAAACGAGTTTTCCATCTTCTGCCCTCCATTCAGCCAGATCAATATGGCAATGGTTTGTTTTCACATTGCTATGAAGTTTGCTGAAACTTGTAAAATCCCTAAACTCAGAAAGTTTGCCTGCAGCTTGCTGCAGGCTTACCAGATCAAGATGCCGTGGGAAATACCATGAAAATCCGGTACCGAAAGGATCCTTTTTAAGGCTGACTATGTATTCATAGGTTCTTGACAGGGCACTGAACCTGGCATGAGCTTCCGGCAATACCCTGTAAATTCTGTTAACAGCAATATCCGGCGGTAAAACACGGTTAACCTTATGGAGGAAATTCTCAGGCTGGTGAAATAACGCATGATCACTGTCGAAATGTGCCGTAAAATGCTTTGCGTGAACACCGGTATCGGTTCTTCCGGCACCCGTGGTTTTAATCCGACTGCCGGTGATCATATCAAGTACCTCTTCCATTACCTGTTGCACTGTAATGGCATTTGGCTGCAATTGCCATCCGTGATACCGGGTACCCCTGAATGAAAATTCAATAAAATAACGGTTCATGGAGTGGAATTTCAGTCATGATCCTCCAAAATTGCATTTATCCCATTTCAAAATCATAGGTTTTAGCTGATTTTTTTTCGAAATTGGTCATTTAACATTTTTTAACGCGATCATGCCTAATGTAGTCGCGTATATTAACATACATTAACGGCCTGTGAAGAACGGAATGGAACAAAAATTGTTACTTTCGCAAATGCTCAAAGGAGAAGGAAGCCGGAAGCCCGGAGCAGGACCGATGGCGGGATACAAAGGCAGGGACACGGATGAGTAAGGTATTATTTTAATTGTTAACATAACATTTTAAATGAATTTGAAATATGGCTGATCTTTCTATTCAAATCAGGGAACTAAATGAGAAGATTGAGCATGAAAGTGCATTTATTGAACGTATCAATCAGGAAATCAGAAAGGTGATCGTCGGTCAAAAACATTTGGTCGAAGGTTTGCTGATCGGTTTGCTTTCGGATGGCCATATCCTGCTGGAAGGCGTTCCCGGATTAGCTAAAACCTTGGCCATAAATACACTGGCTAATACAATTAATGCTGAATTCAGCCGGATTCAGTTCACGCCTGACCTGCTTCCTGCCGATCTGATCGGAACAATGATCTACAGCCAGAAGAAGGAAGAATTTCATGTAAAAAAAGGACCGGTGTTTGCCAATTTTATCCTGGCTGATGAGATAAACAGGTCTCCGGCCAAGGTGCAAAGTGCATTGCTGGAGGCTATGCAGGAAAAGCAGGTTACTATCGGAAGCCAGTCATTTGAACTTCCGAAACCATTTATGGTTCTTGCAACACAAAATCCAATTGAGCAGGAAGGAACCTATCCCTTACCGGAAGCACAGGTGGACCGTTTCATGCTCAAGATCGTGATCACATATCCCAGCAAGGAAGAGGAGAAACTGATCATGCGTGAAAATACGGCAAAAGTGTTTCCAAGTGCAGATAAAATTCTGACCACCAGTGATATATTAAATTCAAGGGAAACGGTCAAAGAAGTTTACATGGATGAAAAAATTGAGCAGTATATCCTTAATATTGTTTTTGCAACCCGGTTTCCGGCTGAATACAATCTTCCTGCCTACACCAATATGATCAGCTACGGCGCATCACCCAGGGCAAGCATTAATCTTGCCAGGGCTGCAAGAACCTATGCCTTTATCAAACACAGGGGATTTGTAATTCCGGAGGATGTCAGGGCAGTATGCCCCGATGTATTGCGTCACAGGATTGGCCTTACTTATGAAGCAGAAGCCGAGAATATCTCTTCGGAAGATATTATCACTGATATTCTAAACAACATTGAAGTTCCGTAATCATGAAGATAAGTTCACCCAGCCTGGGAATTCTGATATTTATGTCAGCTTTTTCGTACATTGCTGAGGGTCAGAATTTTATAGGCCTTCATAAAAACGAAATACAGGGAATGCTTAAGAAGGTAAATCCTCAGTTTAAGCTTGACAGGGGGGTCATCAACCATACTTACAATTATTTAAAATTTGTGGATAAGGTGAGTGAACAGACAATCCTGTTTTTCCTGTCTGACCGGGATTCATGTACTTATGTTAGATGGATGTCGGACTATTCAAACCTGGGTGACATGACAGGGATGCTGAATCACAAATACCGGAAGGATGGACCGAACAAATGGTCATACACTGATAAGGGAAGCGATTATTCGGTTACCCTGGTTGAGGATGAGTGGTATTTTACAGTAAGTTACCGGAAGAACTGAAACGGAAGTATGGAAACCAATGAATTATTAAAACGGGTCCGGAAAATTGAGATCAAGACAAGAGGCCTCTCACGGCATATTTTTGCCGGCGAGTACCATTCTGCCTTCAAGGGCAGGGGCATGACCTTTAGTGAAGTCAGGGAATACCAGTATGGAGATGATTTCAGAAGTGTTGACTGGAATGTGACAGCCCGGTTTAACCACCCATATATTAAAGTATTTGAAGAAGAGAGGGAACTGACTGTGATGTTATTGCTCGATATGAGCGGATCCGGTGAATTCGGTACACAAAGCCGGTACAAAAGCACAATGATGACCGAAATAGCAGCTTTGCTGTCATTCTCAGCGATTCAGAACAATGACAAAGTGGGTGTGATCATGTTCACCGATAAAATTGAGCGGTTTATCCCCCCGAAAAAAGGAAGGAAACATATCCTGAAGATCATCAGGGAACTGATAGACTTTAAGCCGGAAAGCCGGCTGACCAATATAACCCTGCCACTGCGCTACCTTGTCAATGTTATAAAAAAGCGCAGCATCGCCTTCCTGATCTCCGATTTTATGAATGAGAATTTTGAAGATGCCTTGAAAATAGCCGGAAAGAAACATGACCTGGTAGGCTTGCGCATTTATGACATCCGTGAGACCCAGTTGCCGGGTGTGGGGCTTATCAAGGTCAGGGATGCGGAAACCGACGCATTTACCTGGATTGATACAGCCAGTACATTTGTCCGGAATGCTTATCATGAGTTATACCACAGAAAACAGGAAGAGCTGGATGATCTGCTTAAACGGGTAGGGGTTGATTATGTATCCATCGGCACCCATGAGGATTATGTGAAACCCCTGATGTTTTTATTCAAAAAACGGGCGAAATGACCTGCCCGGATAACAGGAATTCTGATATGATCATCCTTTACAAAATAAAACACAGATTTGCACGCCTGGTAGTGATTTCAATCCTGTTTCCGGCTTTGCTTGTTTCAGGGCAGGAAGTTATAGTCAATGCTTTACTGGACAGTACACGGGGTATGATCGGCGATCAGCTGAAAATGCATCTCCGGGCCGAATCACCGGCCATGACCCGGATTGCTTTTCCTGTACTGCAGGATACCCTTACAGGCAGTATAGAAGTTATCAGAAAGGGGAATGTTGATACACTTCTGAACGAACCGGGAAGGATTATTTTGAACCAGGATGTACTGATCACGGTATTTGATACCGGAAGTTTTGAAATCCCCCCGCTCTCATTTGCTTTCGAAGCCGGCCAGCTGCGGGGCACCATAAAAACCACCCCTGTTAATTTTGAAATATTACCCCTGACGGTTGATACCACCATCAGGGATATCCGTGCCAATATGAAGGCCCCTTTAAATATCGCCGAGGTGGTACCTTATGCATTGATCCTTGTTGCATTGGGCCTTATAACAATATTCATAATATACTGGATACGCAAACGGAAGAAAATAAGCCAGGCCATTCCATCCAGGATACTGTCCGAGCCGGCTGATATATTGGCTTTGCGGGCGCTTGAGCAGCTCAGGAAGGAAACCTGGATCCAGAAACAAATCAAACAGTATTATATCAGGCTTACTGAGATCCTCCGCATATACATTGAGCACAGGTATAATATTATGGCATTGGAACAGACCACGGATGAGATCCTGGATTCCCTGAAAAAGTCAATCGGACCAGACCAGGAATTGAAGAGACTGGGTAATATTTTAAAACTCGCTGATCTCGTGAAGTTCGCAAAAGTTATACCGGATCAGGATGAAAACTCTAATCAGCTTAACGAGTCTGTCGAATTTGTCAAAAATACCGCACCGACAAAAGAGGTATTAAAACAGGAAAGTCCCAACGAAAATGAACCCGTGCATAATCATATTGAAACTTAATATGGGGAACCTCCAGTTTGCGCATCCCGGATACTTGTATCTGCTGGTTATGATCATTCCGGCTGTGGCCTGGTATCTGTACCGTCACAACCGGTTTCAGGGTGACATGCGGGTATCGGAGATTGCAGCGTTTGCTCAGATCCGGCAGGGTCCGAGGATACTGCTCCGGCACGTACCCTTTATACTGCGAATAATTCTTTTTGCCCTGCTTGTGGTCGTGGTGGCACGGCCGCAGTCCACAAACCGCTGGGAGAATGAAACTGTTGAAGGAATTGATATTATGCTGGCCCTCGATATCTCGGGAAGTATGCTTGCCGGCGATTTAACGCCCAACAGAATAGAGGCATCCAAAGATGTGGCAACCGAATTTGTTTCAGGAAGGGCCAATGACAGGATCGGACTGGTTCTCTTCGGGGGGGAGAGTTTTACCCAATGTCCGCTGACTACCGATCACGCTGTCCTCACAAACCTCCTGCAGGACATCAACGTGGGCATCGTTGAGGATCAGTCTACAGCTATCGGGCTGGGTCTGGCCAATGCCGTTAAAAGGCTGAAGGATAACAGTGCGAAAAGCAGGGTTGTGATCCTGGTAACCGACGGTGTCAATAACGCAGGTTCCATAGACCCACTGACTGCGGCGGAAATAGCCAAAACCTTCGGCATCCGGGTTTATACAATCGGAGTGGGTACCCGGGGCACAGCTCCCTACCCGGTGCGCGATGCTTTTGGAAATATATTCTATCAACAGGTACCTGTGGAAATTGATGAAGATATCCTGAGGAAGATCTCGAGCATGACTCATGGTGAATACTTCAGGGCGACCAGCAACCAGAAACTGAAAGAAATTTATGCGCAGATCGACAGGATGGAAAAAACTAAGATCGATGTAAGGCAATATTCCAGGAAATACGAAGAGTACAGGAGATTTGCCGTCCTGGCTCTTTTTGTGATAGTTATGGAGATTGCCTTACGGAATACCCTGCTCAGGACAATTACATAAATGAAAAGAGTGCATGTTTAGGTTTGAACATAAAGAGTACCTGGTATTGCTTCTGGTAATACCCTTGTTGGCATTGCTTCTGATATTCCAGTATTTCAGGAGGAAAAGGGATCTTAAAGTGATGGGTGATCCTGCACTCCTGGCTACGCTTATGCCGGAATATTCGCAAGCCAGGCGGAATCTCAAGGCGATCCTGATGCTCGCAACGGTATTCCTGATCATCATAGCCATTTCCGGACCCCAGTTCGGTTCCAGGCTCAGGGAAGTAAAGCACGAGGGTATTGAGATCATTGTCGCCCTGGATGTGTCCAACAGCATGCTGGCCGAGGATATTAAACCTAACCGGCTGGAGAGGGCTAAACAGGAATTGTCAAAACTCTTGGATAAACTCGAGAATGATAGGCTCGGATTGATTGTATTTGCCGGTAATGCGTATACCCAGATCCCGGTTACCAATGATTTCCTGTCTGCCAAAATGTTCCTTTCCGGCATCAATACAAACATGATCTCGAGGCAGGGAACTGCCATTGGGTCGGCCATTGAGCTGGCCATCAATTCGTTTAATCCTACAGGCAAGGCAAGCAAAGCCATTGTGATCATCAGTGACGGAGAAAATCATGAAGGGGATGTTACGGATGCATGCAAAAAAGCCGGAGAAAAAAACATCAGGATTTTTACGATCGGAATGGGATTACCACAGGGTGCCAGAATACCGCTGAATGATGGCCCCTATGACCAGGACTATAGAAGGGATAAGGAAGGTAATTTCATTATTACCCGGTTAAACGAACAAATGCTTGCTGACATTGCATCAGCGGCCGGGGGAAAATATTACCGGGCTAATGAAAGGGAGATAGGCCTGGGTGGTATGCTATCTCAATTGCGCAAGCTGGATAAGGCCGAGATTGAATATAAGGAATACAGTGAATACGAAGAACAATTCCCGGTCTTCGCCTGGATTGCCCTCGGTCTCATTACCCTTGAATATATGATACTGGCCAGAAAGAACAGATGGCTCAAAAAAATTAAACTGTTTTCTTAAAACGGACGGATTATGAAATGGGTTTTGATTACCATACTTCCTTTCATCGTTTACCAGGGATTTTCTCAGGCTGAAAGAAAGTTTGTGCGGCGCGGTAACCGCGAATTTGATGATAAGAAATACCAGGAAGCTGAGATTCAGTACAGGAAAGCATTCGAAAAAAATCCCACTTTTGT
>Ga0105092_10000060_pt1 | contig 48152 bp, 62 predicted proteins | sample PPLLak2March2015_FD_87021 | JGI IMG/M metagenome (GOLD analysis project Ga0105092, IMG submission 87021) | Freshwater sediment microbial communities from Prairie Pothole Lake near Jamestown, North Dakota, USA - PPLs Lake P7 Core (1) Depth... | ecosystem: Environmental > Aquatic > Freshwater >... | reverse complement strand
TCAAGTGGTTCGTCTATTCCTTTGTCACCAGCCGTGTGCGATCGTCCGAACCGGACCTTCCGCCCGTCGTTAGGTCCGCTAGTAATCCAGGGAATCAAGGTCATGTGTGGGTCCGAGAACGATTCGTTGACCCCGCGAGAACCGGATACAAGATCATCCATGACCGCTCAAGTCGAACCACGCGGATTTACATTCCCGCGAAACTCGACGACAACCCATACCTCAACGAAGCCGACCCAGGATACGCATGGCGCCTCGAAATTCTTCCCGAGGCAGAACGACGGGCCAAGAAAGACGGAGACTGGTATGTCTTCTCTGGTCAGGTCTTCGCGGAATGGAGAGACTTCCGCCGACCAGGGGAGCCTGCTCACGCATGTCACGTCGTCGAGCCGTTCGAGGTCCCGGAATGGTGGCCACGTATCCTCGCGATTGACTGGGGCTACACTGCTAAAACGTGGGCTGGCTGGGCTGCTGTCGCTCCTGATGCGCGGGTATTCCTCTATCGGGAATATGCTAAGGACAAGCAGAACATCGAGACGTGGGGAGCGGACGTCGCGAGACTTTCGCAAAATGAGCGGCACGAGATACACTCTGTCGTACTCGACCCCTCCGCCTGGGCCAAGCGAGGAGACAAGGAGACCATAGAACAGCAATTCCAGAAGGCCTCGGGCTTTCGTGCTGTTCAGGCAGACAACGACCGTCTCGGTGGGAAGATGCTGATGCACTCCTTCTTGAGATGGGAACCGAAGCCTCCGAAGTATATACCTCAGGAAGGATACTCGGAGGAGCGCGCTGCATACATCTATCGGAATTGGGGTGCAATGGCCTTCCAGAAATACCAAGAGGCCTTCATTCCTGAACCGCTAGAGACGAATCTACCGAGGTTACAGGTCTTTAACACGTGCAAGGAGTTCATTAAGACCATCCCGATCTGCATTTACGACAACAAAGAAGGCGAAGTTGTCGAGGATGTAGCCGAGTTCAACGGTGACGACCCCTATGATGGTGGCCGATATCTGATTAAAGAGGTTGATCAGTATATCAGGCTCGTTTGGAGTCGAGACCAGCGAATGCAAACGCTCGGGAAGGTCATTACGAGCTTCACAGAGACTGGTGATTGGACTCGCCTGCATCGTCAGATGGAGGTTTTGGAGTCAAAGCACAAGCCGACGCTCTCAGTTCAGCGGCACCGGAGGTTTCGTGGGCTTCTTCGATGATTTGTTCACGCGGCGAACATTAACGTGCGAAACGTGCCAAGCGCACAAGTATACGATAACCCTCCTGACAGAGGAAGTCGAGTATCTACGAGGATTGTTGGATGCCAAGCGCGAAGAGAGCACGGTTCGACCAGTTGCTCAACCTATTAAACCGGGTTTTGAAGGAAATATTCGAAAGTCTCGAGTCCCTTGGTCCAGAAAGCAGGCCGAGCTCGAAAATCAGAGTTCGAAAGAAGCGCGTGAGCTCTGGAAAAAGCGTGTCCAGGAAGCAGAGAAAATAGATGGCTCCAAGACGGGGTAGCACAGGCGGTTTCCAGATGAGGACCACAGATCCTTATCAGGCTACCCGTCCGTTCAACGTCGAGGCAGCACCATTTGACTTTGCAACTCAGGGTCGAGAGCTAGACGAACTCCTCCGGGCCGGTGCAGAGCGTAAAAAGCAACGTTGGGAGGCTCCCGAGTTCAACTTCCGTGAAAGTCCTGAATTCAAGCTGGACGTAGACCCAATAACCCAGCGAGTTCGTGAGTTCAAGGCTGGGGCGGCTGAAGACGACCCGATTTTTGGTCTACTCGGCTCTGGAATCGAAGCCTCTGGAGAGGACCCTGTCGACTGGGGCGTGAATACTGTCAAGGGATTCACCAAGGGAAAGTCTCCTGCTCGTATTATGGGCAGTATTGCAGGCTCCCTTCCGATACCGGAGATGAAAGCTGGCCTGCTTGGCGCTAAGGGCGTAGCTGGTGGTGTCGCAGCTCTGGGAGGTATCGTTCCAACCAGTGGCTTCAGACGTGACATTCTGAGGTTCGGTGACATAGCCAACAGGCGGCTTAACATCGATACGCCAGAACTCGAAAAGATGATGAAGCTGACGGAGGAAGCTGGTCCGTCAAAACTTACCAACGACTTCTTGGACAGGATTCTTGACCCTGATGCTCAGAAGGAACTCTCTGACATTTACGACTTGTCGGACTTGCAGGCTCCTGAAGCCGATATCACCGACGAGATAGCGCGGCGGATGGCAATCTTCGGCAACAGCAAAGCACCACCGAGGCGAGGTTCGTTCCCTGGTTTGGCTCCGACCGTAACTCCCACCCCGACTGGTGGGGCTTTCAAGACGCGAGAGGAAGTCGGTGGTGGTCCGATAATCGACTACGGCCGATTCGATCTCGGTGGAATCATGCACAAGAGTGCAAGTGAGGGTCCCGGTGGTCGGAGGTATATAGAAAAGGGTAGTGACAAAGGCTATGACAGCTATGGCACTGGTGGTATGCTTCCAGAGCCATCGAGGGATAGCGCCAGAGAATCAGGCCAAACCAGGATTATGGAGTTGCTGCGAGGGGACACGCCTGTAGCCCATCGAATCGAGGGCGGCGGCACCATGCAGACGCTTCTGCCAGAGTCATTCGAGAAATGGCCTTATGGCAACTTGCAGAGCATCAAGAATCCAGAGATCGCCAACCAACTAGCTGCTGAGCAGGCTCGTGACATCTTCGGTGCCATTACGGATAGGCATCCTGGACAGTTCATGATTGATCCGGCAGCGAAGAAGGTGGTAGGAGTCGATAAGGGATTCGGTGACATAAAGAGGTATGGATTCAGTGGTAGACTAATGCCACCTGAGACCATATACTCTCGCACCGACCCCTATGGTGAGATTGCAAAGGGTGGTGGGCTTTCTGGCCTCGTAGACCCGGACACGTATCAGCGCGTGGCTCAGCTCGGACTTTCGATTCCTGAAGCTGACTGGCGACAGGTGCTTGACCCTCTCATGGATGCCAACTTCCTGACCAATCGGGGTGACAAAGACACGGCGATTCGGAACTTCATGCAGAGCATTCAGGGGATGCCTGCACATCTCGACAAATACTATCGCGATTTTGTGAAACCCTAATGTATCCTCCCATCGACCCGACGGCGGTAGACCCCGAGCTGCTCCCCGAGGAGTTGCTTGACCCGGATGCTCTTGCTCCGCTTCCTGAGAATCCCGATGAAATCGTGGATGACTTGGAGGAGGAGGTCAATCCGGAAGACATCTATCCCAAAGAGGTCACAGACGCACTTCTCCGAATCAAGGACGCCCTCTGTATCCCTGAGCGGAGCGTTCGCGAAGCCTACGTCAAGCGGCTCAAGAAGCTCGAATGCTACTGGAACAACCTGCAATACATCTACTGGGATTCCATCGCGCGCGACTACCGAGACTATCAGGACCGGACCAACGTCGCCTTCGAGGACCCACAGGGCGAGACTGATGTTCAAGCCATCGCCAAGGTTGTCAATATCTACAAAGCCCACGGACAGGCGTGGATTTCGGCGATTGCTGCTGGCATTCCTTATGTCAGATTCTTCCCTGACGATGCGGACAACGCCAGCGACGTCCAGACGGCGAAAGCCTACTCGAAGATTGCCGAACTCATCCAGCGGCACAATCAGTCAGAGATTCTCTTCCTTCGTGCGCTATATCTCCTCTTTAATACAGGAGTAGTCTTCTGCTACAACGAGCTCAAGACAAAGTCCGAGTTCGGCACTTTCCGTGAGCCGATTCCTGGACAGGAGAGTCTTGTCAATCGTAGCTACTTCTGCCCTGCATGTGGCACACCGTCAGGCGAGGAACCGGCAGTCGACCCGGCCGTCCCTGCACAGCAGATGCCACAGGAGTGCCCCAACTGCGGTGTCGTTGCACCTCCCGAAATCCAAGACCAGGAAGAAACATTCGATACCATTGTCGGTTACAATGACCGGCCCAAGTCTCGAGAGATTCTTCGTGTGTTTGGCCCCATGCACGTGGAGGTCCCGCACTACATCTCCAAGCTCGATGAGACTCCTTACCTGCGTTTCGTAACAGAGGAGCCTGTCGGGCTGATACAGGAGACGTATCCTGAATTCGCTCATCTGATCAAGGCTAGCTACGACAGTGACGAAATCGAGCGCTGGGCACGAAACGATCGTCGCTATGCTGGAGAGTGGCAGGACAACGTCTGCACCGTTTCGAGGCTCTGGCTTCGTCCTTGGGCCTTCAACTACTGGGGCGATACAAAGAACGAAATCGTCGTTCGCCTCAAGAAAGAGTATCCCGAGGGCTGCTACGTTGTCATCGTCAACAACGACCTGGTAGTCGAAGTTCTCCCGGACGTTCTGGATGACCACTGGACGGCCACGTTGTCGCCGTTCTCCGAACACATTCATGCTGAACCGGAGGGCCAGTCGTTGGTCCCTATTCAGGACATGACGAACGAGCTGGCGAACATCACTCTTGAGACAATCGAATTCGGTATCCCAGAGACTTTTGCTGACCCGTCTGTTCTGGACTTCGAGAACTACTCTAAGTCGGAAGCAAGACCGGGCATGGTTAATCAAGCGAAGGCTCCTTCTGGCCAGAATCTATCCGCAGGCTTCCACGACATCAAAGCTGCATCTCTATCTCAGGAGGTGGAGATGTTCGCTGACCGTCTGGATAGTTCGGCTCAATTCGTGGTTGGGACCTTTCCTACTATTTACGGTGGTGCTATTGAAGGTGGTTCAGGCACCGCTCGTGAATACGAACTGAGCCGCGCGCAAGCTCTCCAAAGACTCAGTGGGACTTGGACAGTCCTCAAGGTCTGGTGGGCACAGGTCATGAGCAAGTCTGTGCGCTCCTTCGCCAAGAACATGGTGCAGGATGAGAAGTTCGTCAAGGACCAAGGGAACAGCTTTGTCAACACGTGGATTCGTAAGGCGGAGTTGCAGGGCAAGGTGGGTGAAATCGAGCCAGAGACTTCCGAGGCATTCCCGATTTCCTGGGCGCAGAAGCGGGACGTTCTCTTGCAACTCATCCAAATGCAAGACCCCCAGATTGGACAGATTCTTCTCCATCCCGAAAACACGAGCTTCGTAGCAGAGCTCATTGGGATGGAAGACCTGTATATTCCGGGAGACGACGACCGCAACAAGCAGCTCATCGAGATTGCCCAGCTCATTCAGGGTCAGCCCACGTTGATGGGATTCGATCCAATGACTGGTCAGGAGCAATTCCAATCCTCTGTCCCTGTTGACCAGGACGTAGACCGACACGAGGTTGAGGCTGAAATCTGCCTCTCTTGGCTGAAGTCGCCGGTCGGCATGGATACGAAGGAGAACAATCCAGCAGCATGGATGAATGTGCGTGCTCACTACATGGAGCACAACGGAATCATCCAGATGCAGATGATGCAGCAGCAACAGATGGCTGCTGAACAAGGTGGCGAAGTCGGTGAAGAAGGAATCGAGAATCCGGAACCTGAGGCGCAAACCGCATAGGAGACGCAGATGCCTGACGACGATATGGATATCTTAAATGATATCGGAGACCCTGACAATTCCGGTGACCAGGGCACCGGTGACTCCGCTGACAAGCCTGTCGACGAGACTCCCGAAGACGACGACGAAGTCGAAGACGAAGGCGAAGAGGACGAAGGCGACGACGATGCCGAGGACGAAGAAGCGGAGGAAGCACCGGAAGGCGAAGGCGATGCCGAGAAGAAGCCACGTGCCGACCCCGCCATCGAAGGCCGGCCAACCTATCAGGAACTAAAGAAGGCGGACCCGGAAATCTTCAAGAAGGTGCCGGGACTGAAGGACATTTTCTTCAGGGAACAGAAGTTCTCGGAGACGTTCGCCTCTGTTGAAGAAGCCGTCACCGCCGCGAAGAAGGCGGACGACTTCGACATCATCGAGGCGAGCCTCATGCAAGGCGACCCATCACTCGTGCTCCGAGAGCTGGCGGCAAACTCGCCGGAATCGGTTCCACAGTTGGTGGACAACTTCTTGCCGACGTTGCAGAGGATGAGCAAGGACCTCTATGTGCGGGCTACGATGCCTGTGCTACAGGACCTCATCCGGATGACCTACAACGACGGCAAGCGTCTCAACGACAAGAATCTGATGTATGCTGCTGGGCACATCGCCAAGCACGTCTTCGGAGAGGCAAGGATACCTGAGCCCAGGATACAATCAACGGGACCTCATCCTGCGGAGGTCCAGCTCAGGGAGGAACGGAGTCGGCACTTCAACGAACGGTATGGCTCGTTCAATCAGGAACTCGCGTCCGAGTCATACACTCGTCTGGAGAGGATTGCAGACCGGGGCATCACTGACCCGGAAAACAAGCTGAACGGCTTCACACGTAAGGCCATCACGAAAGAGGCATTGGCCGAACTCGACGAGAAGTTGGGCGAGGATCAGCAACTCGCCAATACACTACGCCAGCTGTGGAGGCGTGCAACTGTCGGCGGGTTTACGAAGGAGCACAAAGAGGCAATTCTCAACGCGCACCTCTCGCGTGCAAAGCAGCTCCTTCCCGGCATCCGAAACAGGATGGTCGCAGAGGCTCTCGGTCAAAAGGTGGCCGGGAAAAACAACCACAAGCAGAAGCGTGATATTCCGAGCGGCGGTCGAGGAGCGGCGGGAGGCGTGAGGGGCAATGCGGCACGTCTCGACCCGAAGAAGATCGACTGGGGCAAGACCAGCGATGAAGACCTGCTCGCCGGGAAAATCACGACAAGGAAGTAACAATCATGGCGCAGACTGAACTGCAGGTCAACGCCACCGAGCTGGAGAACGTCCAGGAGAAGGTGCCCGTTCTGTTCGAGCGGGAAGCGACCTTCTTCTCATACATCGAGAAGCGGCCTGTCGAGAAGGTCTCGGCTCGTGACATGAGAATCCCCCTGGAGATTTCTCCCGGTGGCCTCTTCGGACACTTTGAACCAGCCGGGGGAGACCTCGGACGCGGCGAAGGTCCGGAGTTCGACAAGGCTCTGGTCCCCACGGCGAACTTGAAGCACGCTGTGGAATGGCAGACCAAGGCCCAGTGGGCGACGGACGATGCGCGGAAGGCTCGCATCAACACGTTCCGTCACATGATGGCCACCAGCATGAAGGAGTTCCGTCGCGGAGTGGACTCCCTCTGCATGACCAACGGCACGGGCACGTTGGCGACCATCAGCGGTGTCACCACGGCCGGCGGCAAGGACACGTATACCTTGGCCGCTGACGGATTCGGTGCTCGTCTTCTCCGGAAGAAGCATCTCTACTCCGTCTACGATGCGACGCTGACCACTCGGAAGCCCTTCGCGGGTCTGGGTGCGGTCGGTGGTGAGGGCCCGCTCGAGTATTACGACGGGCCGAACAAGCAGGTGCGCTTCAACAGCGCCGCTGCGACGGTTGCACCCACCGACAAGATTGTCGTGTCGGGCCTGACCGGGACGCCGCCCGTTTCCATCCTGGGCGTCGCCTATCACCACAACAACGCGAGCGTCGGCTCGTGGCTCGGCATGGACCGCGCACTGATTCCCGAAATCAGGGCCAACCGTGTTGCAGCCGCTGGCTCGTCCTTCGCGCTGCCCTTCCCTCGTCTGGCGGTCAATCGCGTGGCCGACCGGGTCGGTGGCGACTCCGTGATGCACATGGATGCGTGGATGCATCCGGCGCAGGTCGCCGCCTACGAGGAATACGGGCAGTTGGTGTCCGTCATCACCAAGTCGGCCAAGGAGGAGGGACTCAACCCCTACTTCAACGCCAACAACATGCAGATGGCGGGTGTCAGCATCCGGCAGTCCAACTCGTGGGACAAGACCCGCATCGACTTCATCGTGAAGGAAGTGTGGGGACGTGCCGAGATGAAGGCTCCGGGCTTCTACGATGTCGATGGCCGCAAGGTGTTCGAGATTCGCGGTGCATCTGGAGGCGTCGCGGCGAGCCAAATCTACTACATCGTGGCGAGCTTCAACCTGTTCGTCAACAATCCAGCGGCGTGCGTCTACATCGACCAGCTGGCCGTGCCTCAGGGCTACTAACCACGTAGGGCGGGGGGTGGAGACCGGGAACTCCACCTCCCGTTAGGTTCCGTATGGACATGAAGCTTCTCAAGGAAATCAACGACAAGCTAGCTGATGAGCTAGGTCCGTCTCCGTTTGGTGTGCCAAACTTTCGAATCATCTGGTCCACTGGCCTGACCGAGAAGAGATTTGGAACCTTTAGTGATTTCTACGGAAAGATATTTGTCCGTGAGGTCACTGAGGTTCGAGATGTCTTGAAGTATCCGTTCGATCAGGACCGTTGGATCTTAGAGCGTGCTCAATCAGCAGTCGGTAATCCCGAACTCATGGAGGACTACTCCTACGAGCCGCTCTATGTTTTCAAGGATGAGCATGGCCTGTTCCTCCCATTGGAACGGAGACCAGTCGAGGTTCTCATCCACCGCATCAAGAATCCTCTGTCTCCGTCGCAGATTCGGGAAGTTCTCGAAAAGCGGCTGGAGGCACAGGAAGAAGACGAAGTAAACGCATTCCTCAACGTGCTTCATGACGTGGGTCGGAGTCCCATGTTCGCATACGAAGACTCGGTGTTTATGGACTCGACGAAAAGGAAGGTTGACTAATGGAATCGGCAACGCTCGTATCAATCGCTCCATGCATCATTCGGGAGACGAAGCCCATCCTCCCGTCCGAGTTCTTCCTGGCGAAGGCGTCGTATGAGAATCCCTCGACCCTGCTGGTCACGAAGGGTATCAACGATATCTACGTCGGCGACGAGCGTGGACAGGCCGGGCAGAATCGCTCCATCATTCGAGTGCCAGTCGAAGCCGACGTTATCGCCGCCGCCATCGTAACGGACTGGCAGGACGCGCAATACGGCACGAGGCCACCAGATGCCATTCCTGGCTTCTTCTGGGTGCCGGGCAACACGAAGATCGTGTCGCTGGCCAAGGAACTCGACGAGGCCAACGCACGCCAGATTCTCTGGTTCCAGAATCTCGTCAAGCTGGCCGACGACGACTGGAACAAGTTCCGCCAGCACAAGACCATCTCCGACATCCAGCGCTACGCCTGCAACGCGCTGAAGCTGGAGCGGCCGTGGCTGCTGGACAATGAGATTGTCATGGCCCTTTCGGAGTGCCCGTCGTGCTTCGAGAAGGTCAATCCGAAGGCCATCGTCTGCTCTCACTGTTCCTACATCCTCGATGAGGAACGACACAAGGCGATGACCTACGCGAGAGCCTAAAGTTCAGCGGGTGAACAAATGCCTGATACAGCGCAGCAGGTAATCACAGAATCTCAAGGGTTGTTGAACGACCTTCCGGGGACGTTCTACACCTTTGACTCTCTCCTGCCTTACCTGAACAAGGCATACAGAGAGCTGCAAGATTACTACAATCTGCACGGCTTGAAAACCACCGTAGAGGTGTCCTCTCTGATAGTGGTCCCAGCGAACTCGGAAGTCCTGCTGAACGTCCCCGCAGACCTTTTGAGACCTATCACGCTATCAGAGAGGACAGTCGGGTCGATCGAGCAATTCACGGAAATGGACGAACGTTCTTGGGAACCTGATGAAGTCCCAACGACTCACTTGCGTATCTGGACATGGCGGGAGGAGACAGTCTTCTTCCGTGGTGCTACAGAACCACGCGAGCTCAGGATTCGTTATGTCAAGTCGCTCTCACCTCTTTCAGGGGCCGGGAGCTTCATCGGCATAATGAATAGCAAGTCAGCACTCGCGGCGCGCACTGCTGCTCTCGGCGCGCGCTACATCGGTGAGAATCCGACGCGGGCTGACGAACTCGACTCGGAGACAGGTAGAGCCTTGGATAGGCTGATCGTGACAGCAATCCGACAGAGCCAAGGATTGCCTACACGTCGTCGGCGAACTCGCTACAGAGTTCCTAACTAAGGAGAAGTCAGATGTTTCAGGGATTCATCAGCAAGCGGACCGAGAAGCTCGTTGCATCGGCAGCGACTCTCGAGGCCAACGCGGACATTCTCGTTGTCAGCGGCGCGGTGGCAATCGTCAACATCTTGCCCAAGACGTTCGGAGTGGCAAGTCAGAAGGTCACCATCATTCCTCTGGCCGCGGGTCTGACGTTCACCGCTGCCGGAAACATTGCGGTTGCTGTTGCTCTGGTCCAGAATCGCGCACAGGACCTGACCTACAGCAAGTCGCAGAACAAGTGGTATCCCTCGATAGCGGCGGTCTAAGATGCAGAAGGACCACGTTCCGATTACCGTAGACCAGTTCCGGGGCACGTTCGACCGGGGCGAGGATGACGTCTGCCCGGGAGACCACTTCCTCGACTCGCTGAACGTCGTATTCACGGAGCATGGTGTCGAGACTCGGAAGGGGTTCGTCGCGCATCTCTCAGTCCCCGATATCTACAGGATAGCATCCTACAAGAGGATTGGCGAGGCAGATCGGTTGCTCATTCTGGACAGCGTTGGACGCATCTGGGATTCAACCAGTCTGGCCGTGCCAATCCTCACCATCGCTGGCATGACCGATTTCGGTATGGTGTCGCTTTACAACAGGGCATACATCACGCCACACAACAGCAACAAGGGACTGCCCGGCCAGAAGGTCTACGTTTACGAAGGATCAGGCACTGCTCGTCCTGCAGCCGGTCCTGCACCTATTGGTCCGCCGATTGTTGCTGCTACCTCAACGACTGCTGGAAGTGTTGAAATTGGAAAGCACCTCTTTGCAGTAGCCTACGAGACCATCTCGGGATACCTGACTCAGCCCGGTCCAGCGACGTTCACTCTCTACGATGCGCCCGGAGCGAAGAAGGTCAACCTTAGCAACATTCCGATTGGACCTGCCGGCACCGTCGCGCGCGTTCTCTTGGCAACAAAGAAGCTCGCGACCAACTACGCAGGTGACGAAAAGAATCAGGAGTTCTTCTCTATCCCGAACGGACGTATCGGAGACAATGTAACGACGGTCTTGACTGTCGACTTCTTCGATGCTGACCTTCAGGCCGGAGTCGACTATTTGCTGGACCAGCTCGTGGAGATTCCTGCAGGCGTGGGTATTGGAGTCTACAAGAGCCGTCTCGCCGTATGGGGCACTGATACCAATGAATCTGCGGTCTACCTTTCTGAGCCGGGTCAACCTGAGTCGTTCTCGGCCACAGAAGGATTTGTTCTTGCATTTCCTGGTGATGCGTCGGGAGGCGTTAAGAACTGTGTCGAGTTCCGCTCCCAATACTACCTCCTCAAGGGAGGAGGAAAGACCTACGTCACCAGCGAAATTGGAGACTCCCCTGCCTTCTGGGAAGTCACCAACGTCGACCTGAGTATCGGAGCGGAGTGCCACTCTATCGCCAAGGTGCTGGACCAGAACGGTGCAGCGCTGGACAATTTCTTCTCGGCCGATAGGTCTGGGCTCTACCTCTTTAATGGGACGTTCAGCAACAATGAACTTTCCAGGAAAATCTCGGATATCTGGCGTCGTGTCAATCGTCTGGCGCTCAATCAGGTCGAAATCGTCTATGACCCGATTAAAGCACTTATCTACTGTGCTGTGCCTCTCGATAGCGCTACTACTCCTACTCATCTTCTTGTGGGGGATGTAGACGATGGCATCGACCCGGAGAACATTCGGTGGACGACTTGGACGTTCCCGAAGCGTGCTACCTCGATAGTCGTGGACCTGAACTCAATCAGCAAGCGGACTCAATTCCGATTTGGGTCGAGGGACGACGACATCTACAGCTACGATGAGGCTGCGCGGGATGACTTCGGCATGGCAATCGAGAGCTTCATCGAGACTGCTCTCTTGCCTCCCGATGCACCCGAAGCTGACCCCGTCATCTATCAGTTCGGCCACTTGCAGCTTCGAGCAAAGGGCAACGGGGCGCTCAACCTGACCATCTCCGGAATCGATCGGGCGCGCTCTGCACAGCCAGCCGGTATCGCTCTGAGTGCTCAGCCTGGCCGGACGCTTGAGAGGATGTTGAACTTCCAAGATGAGCGTGCCTCGGTGAAGCTTCAGACGAACGGCGCGGAAGACTACTTCCAGCTGACTCGATTGAAGCTCTATGCTACCCTGCTCTGGACTGGCCGTGTGAACGTCTAATGGCTGTCACACGAATCACCACGTTCGCCTCGCTGGTTGAAGGATACCAGCATACTGATCCAAAGCTGTATCAGATATTGCAGGCGTTCGTCTTGAGCATTGGTGAGCTGCAAGCGGAGGTAGCACCACTTACTCGCATCATCACCGATACCGAAGGGACGATTGGTGCAATCCCAACCTCTCCCACGACTATCGGTTACGAAATTCTCCAGCAGTCAGTCCTGAGGATTTTCTGGTCCGGTGCAACAAATGCTGCGTCATACGAAGTTCGCAAGGGAACAGTCTGGGAGACTGCATTTTTCGTCGCTGCTACTCCCCAAACGGAAGTTCGACTTGATCCGATTCTGGTGGGTAATCATACGTATCTGGTCAGGTCTCGTAATGGACTCGGAGCCTACTCTACAGCGTTCCTAGCAGTCCTCGTTACGATTCCTGCAATTCCGGCACCGATGATCAATGCGCAGGTCATCGACAACAATGTCCTTCTGCGCTACTCTCGACCGAACTCGACGTGGAGAATCAATCACTATGATGTCTACCGAAACAACTCGGTTATCGGTTCCATATCGGGTGAGTTCTTCGTCTGGTTTGAATCGTCCGCAGGGACGTTCACGTATGGTGTTGAGGCTGTTGACATTGCCGGGAACCGAAGTCCAAGAGCATCGGTTAGCGTCGACGTCAGACAGCCTCCCGACTTCGAGCTGGAGGATATACGTCATTCGCTTCTTGCTGGTTATCGTGTTAACGCTCTAATCTATGGGGAGCCTGTCCTAGGTTGGGACTACACGGACGCACAAGGTTGGGCGACTGAGGAGTATGTCTGGTTCGCTGCAAACACTGGTAAGCTCCTTGTCTGTATTGACGAGGACGATACGTGGCAGACACACTTCACTGAGGATCTCTGGGACCAGCCCTCTGACCAAGTAGCTGCTGGGTTCCCTGCATATCTCCAGCCCGGTGCTCTGACTGCGCTGTATCGTGAGAGTATTGACTACGGAGCTATCTTCAACAACGTCATCTTGAACGTCAGCTGGCTACTTCAGCAGCTGAGCAATCAGGGAATCGTGAGCGTAGTCCTACAGGTGGAGAGTTCTGTAGACAATATCACGTGGACTCCCCCATCAACCGGCGCGTCAACTTTCATCGAGAGTTTTCGATATGTTCGACTGACTTTCAACTTCACGTCGAGCACACCGAAAGCTCTGGCAGTGTTTTCTGACTTGACCATGTCCCTCGATGTCAAGAAAGAGATTGACTCGGGATTCGTCAATGCCTTGGCAGCCGATGAGGGTGGAACCCAAGTCGTGTTCAACAAGGACTTCAAAGACGTCGACTCGATAACGGTGTCTCCGACAAAGAGTCCAGAACCGCTCAATGCTATCTACGAGTTCATAGACGTGCCGAACCCGACAGAGTTCAAGGTCATGGTCTTTGATAGCATTGGATCACGAGTCAACTGCGTCTGTAGCTGGAAAGCTCGAGGAATAGTCTAATGGCAACTCGTTGGATGAAGTGGAATGAAGGCACGCACATCTTCGAATACTCGACAGATGGCGTCAACTTCAACCCGCTCCCACTGGACGCGAGCATCCTCACGCAGGGTATCATCGACCCGGCTCGTTTGCCTCCTGGAGTTCCATCAGGCGATGGCAACAACGTCTTTACGGGTGTGCTGCCTCTCAGTCTTGTTGGAGTAGCACCAAATCTTATCTTCACCGAAACTGATGCACCGGCTGATGAGAAGAATTGGCAACTCATCACTGACGGCCAGACTTTCAAACTTAGAAATGTCAATGACGCGCTCTCTGTCTTTGCTGATATCCTAAGTATCGCAAGGGCTAACAATGCGTTCACTTATAGCATTAGAGGCGCAGCAGCTGACAATCACATACTGGCGAATGGCAATGGACGCGTTGCATTACAGATTCGTCAGATTGGTGTTGGCACATCAGCGTGGTCACAGCTCGCATTAGGCAATGACGCTTCTGCGACACAGACTGTTCTACAGCAATTCTCAACTGCTTGGACCACAACACCTGAGCCTGACTTTGCAGGTGGAACATCTCTGAAAGCCAGTGGTGCTCCCGGACTTTCATTACAGGCAACTGCCGCTTCTGGACTTATCCGTTTCTACACAGCTGGCGTTAAGCGATTCGAGCTTACTGCTGCTGGCGAGGCTAAGTTCTCAGGTAATATCACCACGAGAGGCCGGGCGACGGCAGATGGTGTCTGGACAACTATTGCTCACGCGGGTGCCAACTTCTCAGCTCAGGGCACAACGTGGACTGTTGAGGCCGCAGACCAGATTCACTATCGATACACCTACCTATCTGCAAATAGCATGTTGATATCATTTGATATCCGTGCAACTTCGGTAGCAGCTCTTACACCTTACCTCCTCCTCAAAGTGCCAGATGGGAAAACAATTGCAGCAAACACTTGCGGTGGTGGTGTGGCTTCTAACAACGGAACCACTGCCCCACTAGGCATCTTTGCTCTAGCTGCACAAACCTTCATTTGGCTGACCCCCAGCTTCATTAGCGGCACACAATGGGCTGCTTCAGCAAACACCACGGCAGTAGCTGGTAGTATCATCGTAGACTTAGCTTAAGGAGATACCATGTCCCTACAGTCCGCTTACCAACTCGCACAAGACCCGGAGTTCAGGGGCAAAGTGACAATCGCCCTTGCATTCGTCTGCCGGAAAATCGTGGACGAGAATACCCAGACGGACGAGGGACAGGCTCGAAAGTTCCTTGCCCAGGAGATTCTCCACAACATCCCGCATTACTCCGAGCGCGCTTTCTCACTCATCGCCTCCGCTCCGGATATCGACTCTTCATCGAGCGACGAGCAAATCGTCATCTCCGTTCGCAAGGCCGTCTACGCACTCGTCCGATAGGAGCCACCGATGCCGCTGAACGTTGACGTGCAACAGGCCCTGATGTTATTGGGCCACAAGACTTTGGAGCTTGAAACCCTTCGTTCACAGTGTGAACAAATCGCGGAGGAGTTCAACAAGCTCAAAGAGGAAAATCAGGTTCTCAGGGCGCAGCTTGAGCAGCCAACCCTGCCTGGAGCATTGCGCGAGGTCAGATAATGGCTGACTGGTCACTGCCGACACTGTCGAGTCTCTACACCGACTTTCTAGCGGAGGTCGATGCTCGTCTGAACGACTCGGCACAGATGTTTTCTGGTGGACCGACCAATCAACCTGTCGGCTCTGTCCGTTACTTTCGTGCGACGAATACCTTTCAGGAGTGGGATGGTGAGAACTGGGTTGACAAGGTCCTCTCGATAGCCGGTGGTGGAACTGGAGCCACCACTGCTGCTGGCATCCGGACCAATCTCGGCCTCGGGACGATAGCCATCCAGAACGCAAACGCTGTCAACATCACAGGCGGCTCGCTCACAGGTATCACTGGCCTGGCCATGATTGGTGACATCTCGTTTGTGGCAGACAATGCCAGCAGGATTGGCACGAATGTCAATCGGCCCTCATTTGTCTATATCCGGTCAGGGCTGGTCATTCCTGTTGGCGTGGACAAGTTCGCAACGAGCTAATGGCTAAGACTCCTGGTAGCCTCTGGATAGAAGGCACGAAGCTTCACTTCGTTACCGCCGAGGGTGACGAGTGGGCTTATCAGGGTGAGGCTGTCCTTGGTGTGGTGATTGTCGGACTTCCCGGTTCTGTGTGGATTGAGAGCGACTTTCTTTACTACGTCGGAGCCGATAGCTTCGAGTATCGCATTCTCCACACGTTCATCAAGACGACGACTGGTATTCCTGGAAGTCTTTGGGTTGACAATCAGAAGCGTCTCGCGTGGATAGCAGGAGACAACGCACATCGTCAGGGTCATCAGGATGTCGCACACGTTGACCATACGGATGCAACACACTCCGACTCGGCTCACGGTGACTTAGTTCATACAGACGTAGCGCACTCAGACTTTGCACACGTTGACCATCAAGACAACACTCATAGCGACGTTGCCCACTCGGACGTTGCTCACCTGGACCATCAGGACAACGACCATAACGATACGGCTCATAAGGACAGTCACACAGACGTAGCTCACGTCGATGTGCATAACGACCAGAACACGACGCACCTGGATGGGCATGGAGACAATGCTCACGGTGACCAAGTATCGCAATACTCAGACCATTATGATGGTCGGTATCATAACGACTACGCACCGATACATACAGACTTCCCGCACCAGGACATTCACAATGACACTGTGCATGGGGACTCACACTCAGACGTAGCGCATCAGGACGTGGCGCATCAAGACCAGTCGCATTCCGATCATACGGATAACGACCACGATGACACGGCACACAAGGACACGGCGCACGCTGACATAAGTCACAATGATCACAAGGACGGTCATGGTGATACGCCTTTCAACGACGTGGCTCATGTCGATGTGGACCATGTTGACGAAGGCCATAACGACCACGGTGACGGGGCAGCTCTCACTCAGCCGACACTGGTGGAGTTGCATGGTGATGTTCCTCACACTGACGTAGGCCACGGTGACCATACTGACATGGGATACACCGACCATACTGATGGAAGTCACAGCGACCATCTTGATAGTTCTCACACAGATAGCATACATGGCGACGCGCACACTGACACTTAGGAGATAGAGATGCCAACTGAAGCTCTCGTTTACGGTATCCCGAACATCATCCCTGACAACGTCGTCAGAGCACTCCCAGCTGGCGGTGGTCGCATGTTCGTTTCAGGTGCGGCCACGTCCATCGACTTGGCAAACGACCTGGCAATGACTGGCGCGAAGAACGTCGCGGCTGCTGCTGGCGTCTTTCTCGCTCCCGGCGATTGGGTGTCAGCTGGGTTCATTCGCGTCAACGGCGGCACCGCGACTGTCCGAATCTCCAGGCCATGAGCGTAGAGGTCAATCCCGTCGGCGTAGCGTGCAATATCGGCTGCACCTACTGTTACGAGAATCCCATGCGTGACGCTAAGAACGTCAACGTCCCATGGGACTGGGAGAAGGTCCGTGCCGAGCTGGACAAGCACGGGTCATTCTCCCTGCACGGAGGCGAACCGCTTCTGGCTCCATTCAAGCGTGTCGAACAGGTCTTCAAGTATAGCTTTGAGCGACACGGTAGCTCCGGTATCCAAACCAACGGAACGCTCATCACGGAGGCCCACATTGATTTATTTAAGAGATATCGAACGCATGTCGGTATCTCTTGCGATGGCCCGGACCGCTGCTCTGATGCGCGCGCGGCAGGAACGCAGGAAGAAACTCGCGCAGCAACTAAGAGAACAACGGAAGCAATCGAGAGGCTCTCGCGGGAGGGTATTGACGTTTCCATCATAACCACCCTCTGGAAGGGCAACTGTGACGAGGAATCGTTTCGGATGCTTTGTGAGTGGTTCACGAGATTGGACAGTCTTGGGTTGAGGTGGGTGAACTTGCACTATCTAGAGGTTGACGGGGTTAAGGCTTCGAAACTCCGCGTCGATATGCCGCTCCTTATCGACCGAATGAAGCAACTCATGTCCCTCGAGAGGCAGTTCACTCACCTCAAGTTTAACAACTTCAGGGAATATAAGGCACTGCTCCGAAGCTCCAACGAGCCGACGAACTGCATCTGGCACGCCTGTGACTCACTGGCTACTGCTGCAGTGCAAGGTATCAACGGACAGGGCCAGCTGACGAACTGCAACCGCACGAACAAGATGGGAGTCGATTGGGCTAAGGCTGATACGACTGGAATCGAGCGTCAGCATGCCCTCTACAACACTCCCTACAAGTATGGTGGTTGCAAGGGATGTAGATTCTTTCTCATGTGCAAGGGGGAGTGTCCTGGAACTGGTATCGATGGTGACTGGCGCAATCGGTCTGAGCATTGCGAGGTCATCATGGCTATCTTCGAGCACTACGAGAATTTGATGCTGGAACTCGGACAGACTCCAGCGTCACTACATCCTGACCGAGAGAAGTGGGAACGAGCTTTCTTGGGCAGCCAGAAGGCCACGGTATCCCACGGCGACTCTCCACATGGAGACTCTCACGGCGATCACACGGACACTCGAGTGCAAGCTATTGCAGAGGTGAGGAAGTAATGGAAACGGCTCCGTTCAGGCTAGAGGACTTTACTCGGATGCAATGGGCACCACAGGCTCGTCCAGTCTGGGAACCTCGCTTCCGACAAGTGTCCACCTCTTGGCAGGACATTGAGATTGACCTCGTGGGTGCTGGTTTCAAGATGGGTGCGTTGCTTGTCGTCCCTCCAGAACGGATGGCCGATATATCCCGTCGGGCCAGCACCTACGGGCTTGTGGCGCTTGTCTTAAATCAGCAAGGTAGGAGTGATCAGCCCTATGCCTCCTCCTCCCAGCCCTATGTCTCAGGTGCTCCGTTTGATTATCGTGTTGCAATCTGCAAACCGTCTGTCACTAACCTCTGGATTGCAGCATGGAACAATTCCGACGACAACGAAATTGGTGTCCTTCTGGGATATCCTGAGTGCTGTCGTCGATTCTTCAAAGCTACCTGGGTGGAGAAGGGTCTAATCGACACCACTTGGGAGCAAGCACGTAGCACGGCTACGGACCCTGATGCTGATGTCATCGTTGTTCATCCCGACCCTGCTTGTAACGTTACTCTGCGTCATCTTGGGCTTCGGTGGGTGTCTCATCTGCCTTGCAGCTTCAAGTGTGAAGCGACGAGAGCCTACGTTGAAGGTGCGTCCAAACTCATCAGGGCGAACTTCTTTGAGCAGTATCGAACCCTTAGTGAGGCCCTACAATGGCCTGTGAAGTGGACGGCGCTACATGGTATCGCTGAGATAGTGACGCCGGTGTGCCGTATCATCTCGCGCACTGATGCAACCTACACCAAGTATACCATGCAGCAACACGGTGCATTGTATCCTGACGAGGGCGCGCGAGGGCTTGAGTTTCCCTTCAGGAATGCTACGAAGAAGGCCAAGTTCCTGACGAAGGATACATGGACTCTGAATGGCTTCGGGAGCTACGAGGCCATGTGCGCGGCTCACAATCTGGTATTGGCAGCGGCCAAGGATTGTCGGGGCCAGTCAATCATCGACCTCGGATGCGGGACTGGTGAGCTGTTGAAGATTTACAAGGGAATCGCTTCTGAACTGCACGGCATCGAGTCGAACGACGAAGCCTATCAGAAGGCACAAAAGGTAGCAAATGTTCGCTGTATGAACATATTCGACCCTCGTGTTTTCGACAGGAAGTATGACGTCGCTTTCATCTCTGTCCAGCGGTTCATGGAGGCGACGAATCGTGAACAGTTACTTCGTTTGCTCAAGTCATATACGAAGGCAACGGTCTTCTACTCGTATGGGGAGATGGACGGATGGAAAGCTATTGGCCGAACTCCGGACCTCCTAGTCGGACCGAACTCCGCTCAGCGAGTGGACTGGTAGTCAGGCGATACGTTCCAAGCGATCTGGCGAAGATTGACGAGCTGTGGCAGAAACATCATTCCGCAGCATTCTCGTTGCCGAAGCTGACACCGTCAATCATCGACTGCGTTATTGCTGACGACGAGGGAATCATAGCGTTTGGTAACTTGAAGGTCTACGCCGAAACGGTCATGGTCATGGACCACGATAGGTCGGCTAGACTGAGAGCTAAGGCGTTCCGTGAGATAATGCCGGTGGCAATCATGGGAGCGCAGCGTGCAGGGATTCACGAAATCCATGCCGTTACACAGGATCCGGACTTCGGTGTCGTAATGCGGAAACACTACGGATTCCGGGATGTTCTCGGTGAGCATCTCATTAAGGATGTGGAGTGATGGTAATGACAGCAGTAGTCATTCTGTTGCTTTGTGCGGCAGCTTGCCTCCTCGCGCACGTCGTCAAGCCTGCTGTCCCACTGTGGCCTGCAATCTTGTTCGTGCTCGTTGCAGTCCTCGTGTCCGTTCTACCGAAGTAAGGGAGAGTGACATGGGAAGCGGTGGAGCTGCAAAGAAGCAAACGAACAAGATGATTGCAGAGCAAAGTGCTTGGGCTCGAAAGGGCTCAGACGCTTTCAATGCTATCGCGCAGCCACAGCAACAGGGTGCGGTGAATGCTGCGAACAACATCCAGCAGGAAGCCTTCAACAACTTCAATCGAGTTGGTCAAGGCGCTGGCTGGATCGACCCATCTCTCCGTGACAAGTATCTCGCCAACATCGGATACGGTCCTGGAGGGGTCAAAACTGGTGGAGGCGGTGGGGGCGGCGGAACGGTCATGCCGAACTATGGCAAGGTTGGTGGCCTCTACAACGAGTTCGCCAGCAAGACCGGAGGTGTCGACGCAGCCCCCATCAGAGCGGCGATGGCAGGGATGCGCTCGATTGCTGGTTCGGGTGGTTGGTCACCTGAGGACCGAGCAAAGCAGAACGCTCTCATCGCGCAGATGGAAGAGATGGGTCGCACTGGTGGCCTGTCCGAAGAAGACATGCTCCGGATGCGTGGTGGCGGTATCTTCGAGGAGTTCCAGAAGACCGGCGGCTACAACGACGCTCAGCTTGGAGATATCCGAGCACGAGCCAACTCGACTTTGCCAGCCTACTACGATGCTGTTCGACAAGGGCAGAATCGTATGGCGAGCATCCAGGGAGGCAACCCCGCTGCATCGGCGGCGATGGCTGCTCGGTTGGCTCGGGACCAGGCCAAGGGGCTACGCGAGCAGACCCTCGACACCGAGCTTGGACTCTCCGACAGGATTCGTGAAGGTCGTCAGTGGGGTGCTGAGGGTGGTGCTCAGGCTGAGGGCGCGCTCCAATCTCTGCGGACTGGCAACATGATTTCAGGCCAGCGTGGCGCAGCGGACACTCGTGGCGGGATGCTCAACAGCATCGCCCAGAACATGACCAACGCCTCGCAGGGCTGGACTCAGGGCGAGCTGGGACTCGGAGGCCTCATTCAGGAGGGTCGCCAGTTCGGGACCAGAGGTCTGGAGGGTATCGCCGACAAGCAAGCCGCGGCACGTCGAGCTGGTGCAGCTGCGTCGGCAGCCAGCAACGCACAACAGCGTGCAGGACTCCAGTGGCTTGCGAACTTCGAGGCTGGCAACACGATGGATGCTGGAGGCGGCATGACCGACCTCTACCGCTCCACGCCTGGCGAAGTCAACATGTGGAATCAGGCTCTCCTGGGCAATCGCGGCATGAGCATGAACGAGCAAGGTCAGGCCGTGGACCAGAGGATGCAGAACAATCCACAGCGTGATTGGATGTCGACCGTCGGTGGCCTCGTAGGGGCTGCTGCAGGAGGCATGACAGGACTCGGCGCTCTCGGTGTGGGTGGCCAGAAGCGTCCTGATTATCGGGTTGGTCAACTTCCATAGGTAACGACATGCCCCAATATTATGAGCAGGACTCGTTCTTTCCTACCCGTCGCAGTCGGGTGGATGAGGAGGGGTTTGGCTCGATCAACTTCGGTGCTCAGGACGACTATGGTCAGCCATCACTGACCGACTGGCAATACCAAGCCGAGCAGGCAGCACCTCGATCGAACCCGATGGCGAGCTTCATGGATAGCCTCCGAGGAGCTTACGGGAAGACTCCCGCGCTCGACACGTATCGCAAATACCTCAGCCAGTCACCGGATGCAGCAGACTATGCCCCGACCAAGTGGGACCGTCTGGCTGCCGGCCTGGGAGGTATCTCAGCTGGACTCAAGGACCCCGCGAAGGGAATCCAAGTCGCTCAGGGCATGAACCGCTCGAGATACGACACGGCCCTGAAGGACTACTACGCTCAGGCTGCACCGCTCAAGGAAGCTGCCGGCATCGAGCGTGAGGGGATGCAGGACAGGGTGAAGGCTCTGTTGGAAGGTCAAGAACGTCAGCAGAAATACATGGACTACGTTCGCAACCTGTCCAAGGACGAGCGTGACTATCTCATTGCCACGGGCAAGCTGAAGGTCGACCAAGAGACTCTCGGACTGAACGAGAGGAAGTTCGGGCACGACGTCACCAACGACCAGCGAGATTACGAACTGGCCATGGCGGCTGGACTCTCGTTGGCTGACTACCGGAAGCAGCAGACTGGCATCGGCTGGCAGAATGCGAACACTGCTGCGTCCAGTGCGGCGTCGGCAGCTGCAGAGCGTGAGAACAACATCTTCTGGAAGAACATGACTGGCGGTGGTGGAGCCTCACGTGACCCGTCTGCAGGAGATATCGGACGAGCTGAGCAGGATGTGCTCCAGCACATGGCTGGCGACTTCCCTCCCGGCACAATCGAGTTCGACCTCGACGCTGACCGTTGGGTGGTCAAAACTTCGGACCCTGGAGTTCGTCAAAGTATCCAATCCGAATTGGCGAAGCAAGCCAACTACCGAGCACGCACCGGAAGTGTCAACTTCGGCCCCATCCCAGCAGGTGGCGGTGGTGGGATGACGAACTTCGGAGGAACCTACAATCCGAATCCGCCACCCAATCGAGTCCTTCCCGACTTCGGGCCGAGTCAGAACCAGCGTAGGGGTGGTCGATACGGCGGAGGGAGACAATAGCCATGCCTCCTCCAGGACAGTCGTGGCGTTGGGAAGACTACGAAACCGGCGAGTCAGGGGTTATGCCGTGGTCGCAAGAGCGTGACCCCACGGACTACGAAATTGACTCCTATCGGGCTCGTGAGGCTTACGACCGGGAGAACTCTGGTCTGTGGAACTACGCTCGTAGATGGATACCTGACCCAGTAGAGAACCTCGTAAGTGGTGCAGCTGGAAAAGCCGGACAAGCGTGGAATTACCTGAACGAGCCGACGTCTACTGCTCCAAGCAGGACGGTAGACGAATTCTACAAGGCGTCAGGTGGTCGACCCCTCTCCATGCCTCTCATGGGATACAACGTCCCAATCCCTGAATCCGTCGGGCGATTCATGGGAGGCATGGCAGATGACCAGACCAGTCGGCTCAACATCGCGTTGAACCTGGGGACTGCCGGTGGATATGCTGGAGCGCGCGCTGGACTCAGTGGCCTGACGAATCTCGGTCGCATGGCGGCACGTGGCGAGATGCTGGCTGGTGGTATCGGTGCTGGCTCTGGTGCCGTCAACATGCTCAACGCTGAGACACCGAGCGACTACGGCACGGCTGCACTCCAGATGGGTCTTGGTGCGTTTGGCTTGTGGGGTGGTAAGGGCGACTTGGACGCATTCAATGCTCCACGTCCAATGCCAGACCCATTCGCCCCTGCTCCCGGAACCATTACTGACCCGGCTCGTCTCCTCCCGGAGGCTGCTTCTGGTGCGCGATTCGAGGCAGGGACTGGTGGCGTGCGTGACTTCCAGAGTCCATCTCCTGATGTGAGTGCACCGCTTGCTGGAACACCACCATTGATGGATTTGGAGATGCCAGCTCCTAGTCCCGCTGCTGCAGTGCCTGACCTCCAGATGCGGACTGTCAATCCACGAGGTCCGAGCAATCTTCAACCGTTCGAGCAGGATGCTTCGATCTTCCAGCAGATGCGTCAAGAGCCAGTGCTCGGAGACATGGTTGACCCAGGAATCGGAGCAAGGCCACAGGTTCCGCAGGTCGAGCAGTTTGGCCCGAGTCCGGGTCCGCCTCCACCACGAACTGTTCTCGGTAGACCTATTGGTGACGCTGCGGCAGATATTGCTCGGATGGACTTGGAGCCTCCGGGACCAGTTGGACCACATCCTGATGACCTGGCAGCAGTTACCGGTGACATCGAGACTGGTCAGGCTGGTGTCCCAGACGTGGATTCTCCTGCTCTGCAGGAAGCCACCATGTCTGCAATGGCCGATGAGGCCACTCCTTTTTCTCAAATGTCAGTTGAGGAGCTGGTTGCGAATTCTCGTCCAAAGGTCAATAACCCGCCCCTACCTCCTCCGGTGCGGCCGGCCCGAGATGCAATCGCTAGAGTGGCAGCTGTAGCTGAGCAAGCCCCGACTCCGAAGCCACTCGTCCGTCCGGCAGTTCCGAAGGCTCCAACACCTGACCGGACACTGAGGCTTGGTCGTGGCGTGCATGATGCTGTCAGGACTATCTTCCCCGACAAGCTTCATGCTGACCTCTTCTCCGCTTTCGGACGTCAACGGAAGATACTGCGGGGCGAGAAGAACGTCATTCCGCCGGACTACGAGGGTCTTGCCAAGCAGATGGGAGTGTCAGTCAAGGACGTGCAACGCATCGCCAGCGAATATCGCCTGAAGGTGCTACAGCAGGCGAAGGCCATGCCTGAATACGCTCCAGAGGGAAGCGACGTTCTTGACATGGAAGCTCCACACTGGGGTGGCAAGACCGAGATGGTGCAGCCTGCCTCGGTTCCGCCGCCGGTCGTAGAGCCTCCACCTGTCGCTGCTGCCGTTCCAGAGGTAGCGCCTGATGTGGCTGCTGCCAATCTCAGGGCCGACTTGAAAGCTCTCGGAGCCAAGCCAGCCAAGCCACCAGTAGTTCAGTTGCCGACGCGGCCCAAGAAAACATCTATTCGTGTCCAAGCAGTCATGGACGAATTGGTAACTATGGGGACTGCCGAGATGCAGGCAATCTCCAATGACCCTGCACGTCTTCGCTCGGCTGCAAAGGCTGCTGGTATCAAGTCAGACACACTCAAGTCCGCTATGCAGGAGTGGTTCAAGAAGGCCGGTGGCTCAGAGACTGGTTCTCTCAACATCACTCTCCCGACAAAGGAGCAACTAGGAAAGGGCTTTGAAAAGACATTCGATGCCGCCAACTCGGTGCGTATGACGTCGATGCTATCTGGTCTCGCACTGCCGAAGTCTCTTGCTGGCAACCTCGGAGCACATCTGGCTGCTGCATTTGAAGGTCGGACACTAAAGCCACTCAAGGTGCTTACCAACTACAAGGCTATTGCACAAGATATCAAGACTGGATGGGCGTCACGCGCTAATCCAGCTTTGGTTGAAGGATTAAACAGGGCTAATCTCCCAGGCCGTGCGATGGGGGCAGCAGACTTCGCTGGCATTGAGTCTCTTAAGCGCGCTGGCCTTAGTGAGAAAGAGGCCAAGGAACTCATGTTGACTGGGGCCAACCAGATATCTTCGTGGTGGCCGCTAGAGACTCGACTTGGAAAGCTCATAGTGCCATTCCGGACAACACCATTCAACCAGCTCGCTCAGGGCCTCACGAGGTGGAAGAAGCATCCTGAAGTAGCAATTGCTGCAATAGCACTTGGAGCAGCATCAGGGGCGAATGTAGAGGACAAGGAGGCTGTGTCAGTAATCTCTGCCTTTGCTGGCCCATATGCACTTCCATTCCTGGTTGGTGCATGGATTGGCTCCGGTAATAAGGAGATGCTCAATCAAATCTCACCGATGCCAGAGTGGGGTATTACCGAGACGATTGCCAACCCATTCAAACCATTCACTGAGTCACCTGGCCGTAGGTGGTTCCGACCCGGTGTTGGGTTTGGTGAGGCAGCTAAGAAAGAGAAGAAGCGAGAAGCTCTACTGAAGCGTCGAGCAAAGCGGAGGGTCGCACGAGAGTAGTGCGACCCTCCGCCATGTAGTCTAGCCGCCGCCGACCTGTTGAGTGCGCGCGACTGCACCGTTCGCCCAGAACATCGCTTCTTCGAGCTTGGTGAAAACGACTGACTTCTCGCGCCCCTCGGGGAGCCAGTCGTTCATCTTCAGAGCCAGCTCAAGGAAGTTCGCTCGGATGGCTTGGTGAGCATCCTTGATGCGATCCTCGGTCGGTGGGTGATGTGCAAATCTGTCTCTCAGTTCGTCATCGGATACCATTGTCCTACCCCTTAAAGAAGTTCTCCACCAACTTGCTACTGAGAATGTAGTAAGTGTCCCCGCCGCCCTCTGTGACCTTGATGGCCTTTTGTTGCTGTAACGACTCTGAGATTCGGTCCAAATCGTAACTGTCCAGGTGGCCCCAGTATTTTGACAGTATTTCCGACTTCGACGCCGAATAGGTGGGAGGTCGTGTTAGCAACTCCTTTAGAATCATCGCTGTCTGAGGGCCGAGTGGATTCTTACCCGCTCCCATCACTACACGTCTGAGACCCGGAACCGTCCTCCGGGCTTGGTCCAACGCTTCTTCTATGTCCTCCTTCTCCAGCACTAGGTCGAGCTTCCTGCTCAACGAGATAAGCATTGCTATCTTGAGGACCGTGTCATGAATCCTCTCGAGAGTTCCGGTGTCGTCATCGGACGCCTGCGTATTGAAGTCGTTATACCACGCGTCATAAAGGTCTCGGCCATCCTCAGACCAGGTGAACTCACCCTCGACTTCTTTGACCTTCTGGATGTGTTCAGTGAGCTGGACAATGTCAAGAGACCCAATCGGTCGTCTCGTAAGCGAATTGACTCCGTTCTTCTTGTCAGCATAGACGATGACTGTGCGGGCGACGAACCCACCGCCAAGGGCATTGTCTGGCACTGCCTCCTTGAAGTGAACCTCATTGCTCGCCCCGAACATCGTCAAGCATACGTTCTTCAGTTTCTCGTTCCCGCTGACTTTGGTCATGTTCGACCAGCCGTCAGGGTGGTAGTGTCCGTCATACAAGTCCGTCAGGATGGTTAGAGCCTGCTGGTCTTGGATGATAAACGAGGCAAACTCTGAACTGCTAAAATATCCCACCGAATCCAGCAACGGCGCGCCGCCCGGAATCGAATGAGCAGTTGCGAGCTCGCTGATAATCTTCTGGATGGACGCTCGGCCAGAGATTACCCTTGTTATCTTCGCACTATTGACAAGTTCCTTTGCGAGCGCCACCGGAATCCCTTTACGTATCCCAGACTTACCGATTAACAGGATGTAGAGATTCGGGTAGAGCTTGTAGTAGAACTTGTCAAGATACACCTTGTTCCTGACTACGCCAGAGAGCGCCGCCAATCCTGCCCAATAGAAGTATTGTTTAGGTGACTCAGACTCCTTAGAGTAGTCCAGGACTTTCTCAAGCCACGGACTTAGCACGGTAGCCTCCGGTCTCAATCTCCTTGAGCTGCCCGTAGTTCCGACCAACTTTTACCTCACATGGGATTACCAGACGTTCCCTTGATAAGGTGCAGAAAGTGAAGTCGATAGGACGCTCAAAGGCTGGGATTGCTACTCGGAGATAGTCATCACGTCGGTGCCTAGGGACGAGAGCCACAAGCGCGTCATGTGCTTCTAGACATATCCATTTCTTCGCCTCGGGTAACGTGTCGACAATCTCCAATCCAGCCTTCTTCGTTTGGTCTGCTACAGTGGACTGAGGTATCTGTGCAAATGCCTCCCTGAGTAACTCGTCATTCCAGCGGCTGAGGAACTGTCTCCGTCGGCCGAATGGATTGACAAGGGTCATCATGTTGTTGAGGAGCGCTTGCTCGACTTCGACGTGGAAGACCTCCCGGATGGACGGGTTGTATTGGTGGAACGCGTCGAGAATTTCACCGGCACGCCATTCTGAAATCTCAATATCAATGCCATAGCGTTTGGCATCCGTGTTGACAAGAAACATGAGACGTCTTTTCCGCATGCCGTAGTTGCCAGCGTGGCGCGTAGTTTTGCCGATAAACCGTAGCTCCTTGCTAATTTTGTCAGGTGGGATACCGAATATCCACGATGCTGTAAGCTTGTGAATATCCACTCTGCCAAACATGTCAAGAGTCTTGACGTCTCGTCCGAGGAGAGCGACAACACGAGCTTCGGCTTGCGACTGGTCGATTTCGATGAACTCTTCGTCTTCGTCTGCTTCAAAGATTTCACGGACTTCGGCTCCGTCTCCATACTTGGTTAACGTCTGGAAAGCCAGCCCGATAGACTTCTTCTTTTTCTTCTTGCCTATCTTGACTACGATGGTAGGTCTAACGGGTGACTTCAGGAGGGAGTTGCTGGTTCTACCTGTTTCCGCTCCAGCAATACGAACGGATGTCCGCATGCGCCCGTCGAAGTCTGGCACTGCCAGGAAGTAGGTTCCGAGAGCCTTCTTCAGTCGACGGGTGAACAGGATTTGTTCACAGGATGAACGTTTTCTGACGTCCTTCTTCGCATGATTCGCTGCAAGAGCGATAATCGTTTCTTCATCTGTGCTGTATTTGAAGTAGCGATTACCATTCTTTCCGACCATCCACTCTCCACGCTCGGGGAACCGAAGCTCCTTGTAGAGGAAGATAGCGACTTGCTTCGGACTGTTGACGTTAATCTTGAATCCGGCCAGTTCCTCCATCCGCTTGTCTGCGTCCTCGACCTTCTGCTGGTATTCTTTGACGAGGGCCGCTCGCTTCTCCTTATTGATTGGAAGACCGACTCTCTCCATGTCCTTGTAGAAATGATGTAGACGGTGAACAAAACCAAAGTAGAAGGTATCGAACCAGTTCGGAAATCCCGGAACTTCCACGGTGCGCGCTTCTGCCAGGCAAGCCTTGGCTGCCTCCAAAGTAACCGCAGCATCTCGCGCATTGTAGATAAGAAGGTCATCGATCTTCTGCTTGGCGAAGTTGAACTCTTTGCCCTCGTCCTTGTAATATGGTTCTTCCGTGTAGATGCTTGTGCTGAACCCTAGAGCTTTGGGTAACTCAGGATACAGGGTGTGCATCATGAGCATCAGGTCGGCGCGCACGTTACCGATAACGAACCCGCAAGGGCGCTCCAGTTTCTCGTGGTCAAACTTGAAGTTCTGGCCTATGATCTTCAGGTCTGTCCGTGCTAGAGCACCTAGCAGGATTCGCCACATCTGTGCTAGTTCGTGTGCGACAATCCCGGTCTTATTCTGTAGCGAAAAGACGTCCAGCAGTGGGACAGAGATGGCGTGATTCGGGTGGAACGACAACCCGATGCACACTGGTATCGCCCTGATTACTTCGATATCGACAGAGAGCGTTTGCTGTCCCCTGTAGAACTCGAAGAATCTAGCCAGCGCGACGGAACTACGGACTATCTCTAGCCGCCGCCTCGGTGGCTTGTAGTCAGGGTATCGGCTATGCGATGCTGCCCGTTTGAAGTCGTGTTGTATGTAGACACGGGCAGAGAAGTTCATAGCTCCACCCGACCCCTCGCCTTCTCCGTGCAGGAGAGCCGCTGGATGGATGGTGCCGATGACTTTGGTCTTAGCATCGCGGCCCAATATGACAGAGCCACGCCACTTCTGTATGCCGTCTTTACCCGACACCGCCTTCAGAGCTGTATTCCCGAGCGCGAGGATACAGTTTGGTTTGATAGCATTTATCTCAGTCCAGAGTTCCTTCTCGCAGTCCTCCAGACTAAGGCCCATCATGCCTATCTTCTTTATGTCGTTACCTGGTGGCTGGTATTTGACGACATTCGTAATGTAGACTTCCGACCTATGGATACCGGCCCCCGAGAGGAACTCGTCTAGCAGGTCCCCCGAAGGTCCAACGAACGGCCGACCGATTCTGTCCTCGTGCGCTCCCGGAGCCTCACCAACGAGCACGAGTCCATTCTCGCCCCGGCCCTCGCCTGGGACGTAGTTGCTCATGGCTCTATCTGACTAATTGGAGTCCCGACCTCCGAATACTTTCTTGCAGTTCGAGCTTCCGGGCGGCCAAATCCCTCAACTCGATTCTCAGACGCTCGGTCAGGGTCATGTAGTGCGAAACCTTCTCCGTCGCGAACTCCAGCACCGACGCCTTCACCTCCAATTTCAGGGATACCTGGCGCAGTTCCGATTCGAGTTGTTCGAGCTTCTGTTCTGCCGACTGATCGATGTGCATCGTAGAGGTCCTCTTTTTCTTTCCTCAGGATTTTGTTGATGATACCCAGTGCGATGATGAGGTCCTCTTCGACTGGTGAATGGACGTTGATCGTGTTCTTACCGTGGACGAACAGCGAGTCCTGCAGGGTGCCCCAAATGACAATCTGCAAGCCAAGCTCCAGAGCGATACCGAGTTCCACCCACTTCCCTGTCGAGTGCTTGGATAGGGGATAGGTGTTGATGAGCAGGAATACGTCGGCGCGGCAAATGTCGTTCCTGTCCAGATTGATGAAGAAATCGTGGCCCTTCTCCTTGAGGAGGTCATCTTCCTCACCCTGACGCAGCCACGTTGCAGTGCTCTCGAAGTCAGGGATGGTCTGTTGAATCTTGTCGACCAACCTGTCAATGTCTTGTCGGAACTGATACGACCCGGCGACGTATACCTTCATGCTGGCACCTCTTTCTTTGCCTTGAGCTTTGCAAGCCGCCCTACGATTCCGTCGTAGAATTGCTTGTCTCGCTCGATAGCGACATATCGTCTTTCACCCATGACGCAGGCAGCCGCAGTAACACCACTACCTCCGAACGGGTCGACGACGATTGACCCCTTAAAAGAGCAATCCTCGAGAAGGTCGGCAATGAGTTTGACAGGCTTCTCGTTGGGGTGAATGAGATGCGCCGGAGGAACCTGCGGAAACGGCTTAAACGCCGAGATATTGCCTGTCCGAGCAAGGACCGGACTTCCCTTCGCAGCGACGAGGATGAACTCAAAGTCACGGTCATACTCCCAGGACTTGACACCACGACGGGAGAGGCTGTTCTCTTTCTGCCAGAAGACAGGAGTCTTGGCAATCTTGAATCCGAGCTTCTCCAGCGCGCCGAGCCGGTGGACCTTCTGTCCAGATTCGTTGAGGTAGTCGTAACCACCGTAGTAGACGAAGTCGTCCACCGAAACGATTACGTAGAGGAACGCGTCGGCCTTCAAGACTCGCCACAGTTGCTCGAAGACCGGAAGGGTCCGCTTGTCAACCGTCAAGCTGGGGTCGAAGAAGTTCAGCCACGGCGGGTCGGTGATGCACACATCGAACGTCTCATCGGGGAAGTGGCTGAGCACCTCCGCGCTGTCGCCCAGATAGACTTCATTGAAGCCTACCTCGATGTCTGTCATCGCCGCCATCGTTTCGTTTTGCATGCGGCGCGCGGCTGAACGAACGAGCTTGATTGCTGTTTTGCGGTCCTTGATGTTCTTCAGCGATGGGTCGTATGCCACCGCCCGAGCAAGGCTCAAGTCCTCACTGACTCCACCGATGGAGAGACTCAGCTCGGATGCCGTTTCTCGGACACCCCATACCTTCTCATCCTTCTTCGGACGACCGACACCATCTTTCTTGCCATGCTGTTGCTGGCGAAGCTCGTGCAACTGTTGGACCAGCACGACAGCTTCATACCACGGGAGGTTGTGACGATGGAGGTTCTCGTGAACCCTCATAATCTTGGCGTCGACGTCGTTCGGTTCCTTGACCTCAGCGTCCAGCTCGGTCCACCCAAGCATCTTGGCCGCCTCGTATCTCTTGGCTCCAGTCACGAGGTCGAAAGGCACAGCGGAATTGTTCAGCGGACGAACAATAATGGCGTGGAGCTGACCCTGCTCCTTGAGCGATTCGAGGAACTCGTCACGTTCCTTGTCACTCTCCCACGACACTGGGATGGTGTTCTGAATACTTACCAAGTCTATCTTCATGTTGTCTCCAAGGTGATGGGGCTAGGATTCTTACCTAGTCACCCAGCCCCCACCTATCTACTGCTTACGACGCAGACGACGCTTCGCTGCACCGGCGAGGCCAACGAGGCCAGAGCCGAGCAGGATCAGCGAACCAGGCTCCGGAACCGGAACCTCCTGCTGCACCACCGCGTCCGCCGTTCCAGTGAAGGAAGCGGAGAACGAGCTGACGCTACCGCCTGTGATGCCCAGCCCCGGCGTGAGGTTGGACAACGACAAACTGAAGCTCATCGGGTCGATGAGGAACACGGGCAGGTCCGTGGTCATGTCGAGAGGGTCGAACGTGATGGTGTTCGCAGTGAACACGGCACCCGTCCCACCCTCTCCGCCGAGGAGCAGTGCCCCGCCGAACACACCAGACAGGTATGAGAAAGTCCCTGTGCTGTCGGTCAGGTTGAACGTGCCCTCGTAGTTCTGGAAGATGCCGGTGTCCCCTCCAGGGCCAACGAACGTCTCGGCGGCACTGATGGACTCGGCCTCGAAAAAGAACAGCGCATTCGGGTCGGTTGCCCCCGAGACGATGTTCGTGATGCTCACACCCGCATCCGAGTCGAGCGAAGTTGTCCCATCGCCGTTGTTCGTGGCGAAGAACAGGTTGGTTGTTCCGAGCTGACCGAAGCTCACAATCTGGTCAGCCTTGGCGACGGTGCTGAGGAGCAGCATCCCAACGAGAAGGATGCCAGTGCGCGCGATTCTCATGTCTGTCTCTCCACTCTGTGCTTTGTGGATACCACTAGCTCTATACCATTGTCACCTCCAATAGAAAAAGGGGCCAGCCCCGGTCAAGGCCAGCCCCCGTTCCCTCGTGCTCCGGACTACTCGGACGCCGACTTCTCGTCCAGGTCGTCCAGGTCGTCGATATCGTCCTCGGCGCTCTCCTCCGACGACTCCGACTCCTGATCGTCGTCATCATCCGAGAGGTCCACGTTCGCCTCGGCCACGTCCTGGTCGTCCACTTCCGGCTCGTCGTTGTCCGGTCCGCTCATGAAATACTTCATCACACGCTCCTGTAAAGGTTAATGCCCCGAATCTCCACGGTTCGGGACCACACCGTTGAATCAGGTCCAGGGTGAAAGGAGTAAAGCCCCCAGACCACCGGAGTTCCTAGAGATTTGTCCCGACTTCTCCCACCGCTCGGGACCACACGGCGCCGACCCTCTCCAGGGGGAACCCGAGAGAGTCTGAGAGACCTAGAACTCGGCGTCCGGCACGTTCGACGCTTGTGCAGCCGCAGCGGCGAGGTCAGTGACCGGCGCCCAGTCGCGGATGTTGTTCGTCTTCCGGCCGTTGTATTCGCCCGGTTCCCAGAGGGCCAGCACGGTCTTGCCCTTCAGGTTGGGACCGAACACGAAGTCAGCACCCTGTGCCTCGTCGAGCTTGGCCCCCGTGATGGCTTCCACGAACGTCTGGGCCATCGCCGGATACTTCTCCGGGAACCACGTGGTGGCGCGCGCACCTTCCGACGCACCTTCCATGCCCTCGACATCGAGCACGACGTTGTTGGAGGTCGGGTCCTTCTTCGACTTCTCGATTTGGACGTCGACGACCTTGCTCTGATACCAGCCGCCCTGCACAATCTTGTTGCGCTTCACGTCGGCTGGCGTGATTGTCATTCTGAGAGATTCAGCCATTGTTCTCAACTCCTAAGCGTTAACGATATCGTCATTGTGACCCGTTCCGAAGCCTTACGCTGGTTGTTCGACCTCCGCTTCTGCTGACGCGGCTTTCTCAGCGAGCTTGATGCCGTGTGCCTCGATGGCCGTTTTGACCAGAGGATACAGACGGCGGTTGGTAATGTCGAACACGCCCGGAACAGGAAGCGCGGTCTTGGTCATGGCACGGCCGCCAGTCCAGACCAGTCGCTTCGAGTCCAGAGCCTCACCGTCACGCTCGAACGCCCAGATTTCGTCGAAGTATGACGGTGCGATGCTGGCGATCTTGTTGCCGTATGACGCCATGCTCGTGTATCGCTTGGTCTTGCCACCCTCGTCCATCATCTTCTGGATGGGGTGCGCGGTCACAATCATGTTGCACGGCAGAATCTTCGCGACGTCGAGAATCTGAGAGAGACTCGTTGTCTCTCCGTTGTATTCGTCGAAGCCGGGAATCGGGAGACCACTGAGAGTCTTCTTGCCCTTGAAGTCGTCGAAGCCACCACGCACCCGAAGCTGGTAGGTGATGGCCGTGTTGGACATGTTCGTGAAGCTGTCGAGCACCACGGTGGCCCAGGGGCAGCGGTCCTGCAGGTTCTCGAACTCCTGGCAGAACTCCAAGAAGTCGATGATGCCCTTCGCAGGGATAGCCTTCGGCCCGACGGTGACGTAGCTGATGTCATCGTTGGGATAGAAGAGCTTGATTGGCTTCATCCGGCCATCGAAGTCGTAGAACTTGATGGGCTTCGGGAAGCTCGCTGCAGCAACGGACTTACCGTCGCCGGTCGAACCCATGAACAGAGCCATGATGCGCTGTCCCAGGTCGATATCCTTTGTGTTCGGCACTATTCAAACCTCCTCAGCCAACGCTGATACTTCCATTCCGAGATGGCCCACCGAATGTGCTCAATGAGCCACGAGATGATGGGTATACGAAACATGCTACTCTCCGTCACCAAGCAAATCATCGAGGCTCATCTCTGCGAGCTTCTGAAGGTCAACCTCGGGCTTGGCTTTGACGTCGGCCCTGTTGTAGACCTTTGTGCAAGTCAGACAGTGAGGCCGCTTGACGCGACGCTTACCGGGTCGACCCTTAGGAACCTGACAGGTCTTGCCACACACCCAGCAGACAGAGTCCAACCCCTCAGCGTCAGTGACAGGGAGATAGTGGGGACAAGTCGCGCACTTGTAAACCCAATACTCCTTACCATTCACGCCTTTGTTAGCGAGAATGTATTTGTGCGTGTGCCTCTTAGCACCAGAAATCTGTTTAGCCATACGTTCGCCTCCGTTACCGTTACTCGTCCCTAGTGTGCGGTGACCAGGGCTTGCCTTCCTTGAACAGCATCGCCAGCTTGTGCTCCCGAACCTCGGGAATCGAACCGCACACGGGCTGGAAGATGCAGCCGCCGTATTTGTCACAGCTCGTGTAGTTCATCGGGAAGTATCCCTGATCCATCCACGAGATGAGCAGATGCGAGTAATAGATGGCATCCTTCTTCCACTGTTCAAGGTGCGCCTTCTGATACGGCATCCGATACCGATTGAACCGTTCCTTGGGTGCCAGCGTCTTCTGGAACCCAATCTTGTTGACGACGACGTGCGGCACGTTCATCGCCCACGAGTAACCCATGAACTGAGTGCTCAACAGGAACGGTTGCTTTCGCATCCTGCTGGTCTTGTGGTCCACGATGGCAGTGCCACCCGGCGTCTGAGCCACCATGTCGATGATGCCTTCGTAGATGACCCGAATCTGCTTCTCCTCGGATTCATAGAGCACCTTGCTAAAGACCTGCTCGACTTCGATTGGCACCCAACCATCCTGCTGGTAGTAGAGTGCGTAGGCACGATACTGCATGATGTTCTCTGCAACATCGCCCTGCGACAGGTCCATCTCCGACGCCGCCTTCAAGCCAACCTGCACCGCTTCGTTGACGATGGTGCCATACTCTGGCTTACGTCCCTTACGAATCTCGGTGTAGTGATGCTTGAGCATCCGGTGCATGAGGTCGCCCTTCTCTAGGGCTTCCGCCTTGTGCTCCGGCTGCTTGTGCCTGACGAAACGTAGATAGGCCTTGTAACCACAGGCCATCACGTCGTTCAGGACTTGACTATCGATTGCTATCGTTCTCATTACCCTCTCGAATCTCCTTTGCTATCTCCGACGTGAGATTCGCCAACGCGTGCGCCGCCTCATCTGCCGCGTCCTCGTGACCAATGAACCCGACACGATTCGTGAAGTAATGATCCAGCGCAAGAATCTCTTCCCTGCTAAAGACCATTCGATATTCCATGCTACCTCGAATACAGTCCGGACACCGACAGCTTCGGGTTGAAGCCGGACACACTCGCCTCCCTGAAAAGTTCGTTGTTGACGATGACTTGCACCTGCATGTAGCCGAAGCCCGTGGCAGATGCGTTGAGGACCAAGAACAAACTCTCACGCAAGGTCTTGGTTGACGAGAACCACGGCAGTGTCGACGTGAGCCGAGCCGTGCCCTCCTGTGTAGAGCCGAACTGAATCTCGGCACCGTTGAATCCGAGGTCGAACTGAATGTCTCCGAGCACCCGGAACTCGATGTTCAGCGGCTGGACGGGCGGCGGAATTGGCGTCGGCTCTGGATTCGGCGACTGGCACTCCTTTGCAGCACGACGCGCGTCCTCGCCATCTTCAGGCCGAGACCCGCAGTCGAAGCTGTCACACGCTGACGCCAGAGGCAGCAAGCTCAAGAGAAAGACTCTGCGTTCCATGTTGTCTCCCTACCAGTTTTCCAGTTCGTCGAGCGAGCCAGCGTCCACCTTTGGCTTGCCCTCGTTATCTGCGGTGCACTGACTGCACACATCGACGCCTTTGTCTACGCTCTTGCCACACATCATGCAGGAGGGTCCACCCCGTCGAGCCTTGGTCTGCCCACGGTAGTCCGACACCGCACGAGGGTAAGGTTTGTTCGCCGCGCGAACTTTTGCAGCCCATACCGGGTCTGTCTGAATCCGAATTTCTTCCTCGCTCCACCCAAGGACAGAGCCAGCTTTCCTGGCCCACCATTCCTTCGAGAGCTTCTGAACGAGTTCCCACCGACCAGCGCACACGTTGGCGTGGATGGTCGAGCCGTGCAGCTTGGGTGTGAAGAACATCTTCATGCCCTCGGCACACCCTTCACTGCACTTGTTGCTGTATCGCGGTGAGACTTCAGCGTCCAGGTCAGCGCACGTCACCTCGATGTGATGAACGGTCCCGGCCATCGGAGTCTCTATTGCTCGATGAATCACAGACCCTTCTCCTGTCCCCAATTGAGCGAGTGAATCATCTGCTTGATGTGCCATCGAACGTCGTTCCACCAAACTGCAGCAGCGGATGTTGGGTCCTGGTTTGCTGCCTTGATGTATTCCTCGTTGGCAAGCATACGCGCCTTGACGATGCCATGCTTGCCAACGAGGTGCTGGATTGTGTCGCGAATCTTCTGCTCGCGCGGCGTGTAGACGTAGCTAAACGGTCCGAGTCGTCGCACGGCCTCTCACCTTCGACTTCCGACGCTGCCGAACTGTCCCAATAAGATTCATACGGGCCAGACGCTCCGAGAGGGGCAGTCCAGTCGCCGAGTCAAGGTTGAAGTAGGCTGAGACAATCTCGGCAATCACCCACGAGACAGACTTCTGCTCAAGGCGTGCGATTGTCTGCAGACCGTGTTCTACGACAGGAATCAGGCCCGACGGCTTGCTCAGCCGACAGATGCCCTTAATTCTTGGTTGACTTCTTCGTGCCGCCACCGTGCGCCTCCTTGAACTTGTGGAACGGCTCGACGACCAGAGCAAACCTGCTACCCTGGCCTTCGTTCACCTTCCAGATTCCCTTCTCCGTCTGGACATACCACTGTCCACCATTCTCAAAGAACGTCATCGCCACCGTCCGCCTCCTATTTGTAGTTCCACCGCTTGTTGCCAGCCTTCCAGATGGCGTCCGCGAGAGCACGCATCAGAGAGGCCTCGTCCCAGTCCAGCTCCTTGTTGTCCAAGGTGCTCTTGTTCGCCGCTCGCTTGCCCTCGACCATCTCCCCGAGGAACTCGTCAATCGTGCCGAGCGCGGTCAGATACGTGGCGTTGATCTTATCAGCCGTCTGACCGGGCCGGGGGAACCGAGCTTCGGCCTGCTCCTCCTTGGCCGGGTTCCACTGACGCTCCAGCATGAGGCAATCAGAGCAGCACTGAAGGTTGATGCCCTCACCAGCGGCCAGCGTCGAAGCAACCATGATGCGATGCTCCGGCTTGTAGAAGTCGTCGATGACCATCTGCCGCTGGGTGGAGTCGAGTCCCGAGTGGAAGCTCAGGACCGGGCCGCGTCCCATGTCCTTCATCGTCTGGTTGAGACGATTGGTCAGGAGGGTAGCGACTGCCTTGTGGTGCAGGAAGATGACCAGCTTGCGGTCGCACTCCAGCAGGAACTCCTCGACGTAGTCGATTGCCGCAGGAACCTTGGAGATTCCTGTAATCTGCCGCATCTTCGCGAAGAACGCGAGGAGGTTAGTGTAGCCCGCAGGCGACATTTTGTCCTCGTTCTCGTCCATCCAGTCACTGAACTCTTGGACGGTTTCCTGATACTTCTTAATCAGGACTTCGTCGTCCATCTGGATTGGACGGAACGTGCGGAACACCTTGGGCAGGTCCGGGAGAACCTCGGCTCGTGTCTTGCGGATGATGAAGTTCTTCGTCTTTTCGTGGAACTTCGTGGGGTTCGCGAGTCGCCGTCCGACTGTCTCGTAGTTGATGAAACCGGCGTAGCTGGAGAACACGTCAGGTCGGATGAAGTTCAGGACCGGGAAGTATTCGTGCGCCGCGTTCATGATTGCGGTGCCGCTCATGGGGAGCCGATACTTGACGTGCGAGAGATGCTTCTTGAGTGCCTGCGAACGCTGGCTATCTGGGTTCTTGATGCTCTGGCACTCGTCGACGACGACCGTCTTGTATTGAGTCCAGATTTCATCAGGCCAGCACTCCGGGTTGGGCATCCCGGCCACACCATTGATGGTCTTGGTCTTGGCCGTCACCCTCGCAAGCATGTCGATGCTCATGATGGTGATTGGGAAGATATCGAGATGAGGACGCTGAATGCTGCTGTCGATGACCTGACCAACGAGGCCAGCCCACTCAATCAGCTCGCGCAACACGTTGATTTTCGTGCTGGACTTGCAGAGGTATAGACCTGGGAGAGCTTCTTCTTTGTTGCGCCCAATGAATCCAGCGGCGCACACCGTCTTACCGAGCGCCATCTCGTGTCCAATGAGGCAGACTCCACCGGCCTCCTCCATGAACTTGATGGTCTCGGCTTGGAACGGGAAGAGTTCCTTGCCAGTTCTCGACTTGAGGTAGATAGCATCGTTGTTCTCGATGCCCTTCATGATGACGGTGTGACCACACTCGAACGTGGTCAGTCGACCGAAGTCCAGCTTTATCTCGAAGCTGACTCTGGCGACTTTGCCGCACTCCTCGCATTTACGGTGAATCGTAGCCATTCTGTGTCATTCAGCCTTTCTTAGTGAGAGGGTGGGCAAACGGCTGCCAGTAGTGATGATAGCATACCCCGTTTGCCCTTGTCAAGTGGTTATGAGGTTTGGTCCGCTACCTCACGATGAATGATGTCGATCAGGAAGTCTGCATCACTCATGTTCAGTGCAGGAATCTCGTGAACGTTGACCCGCACCTGCCGACGCTCGGCATCTCTGCTCGTAGCTACCTTGAGATCCTCCAGCCTGTGGACAATCTCCATCAGTCGATTGCATTCCTTCGGTGTCATGATTCCTCTCCCGTGAAGCACATCCTGAGACCAATGTCTGCCAGCTCATGCTCAACCATCGTCTTGTGGTCGTCAGTCGCCATGAGATATGACTCCATTGGCTCTGGAGCAGCCCACCCGCATTCTCGACAGGCCTTGATGTGGTATCCAAGCCTGTCCCCGTTATCGGTGGGGACATTCGCAACGAACGCGATTGGCACCCACCGATGTTCGTGGACTTCTGTCTTCATCGGCTTACTCGAGACCCGCCTTTTTGATCTGCTCTTCAATCCACTCCTCGGGCAGCCCCTGCGCGGCCATCAGTTCACGGAAAGCCTTGGCCTTCGTGCGCTTCGGTGCAGCTTTCTTCTTCTCACCAGGAACTCCCGGTGCTGCTGATGCAGCCGTCCGACGCCGCTTGGTAGCATCTCGCTCGTTCAGGCGGCGATACTCTGCCTCCCGTTCGTCCTTCTTCATGTGCTCGATGCGCATGAACAGCGTGGTCTTGCTTGCCTTGAGGAGCAGCTTGGCGCGCTGGAGCCGATTCTCGAGGAGCGCGATGCGATTGTAGACCTGCTCAATCGGGGACTCGACGCTGAGCATGACCTCCTCGTTGTAGAGGATGCGGTCTGCGTCATCCATCGTCATCAGCTCTTCGCGAGCTGCCTCATCAGGATGCACGACCTTGCCCTGCATCGGGTCGTTGGCGTGTGCGACCAGAGCAGTTTCCATCGCGTGACACGTATCACACAACAGCATCTGCTCTTTCACATGCTGGTGCTTGAAGGGCTGGAGAGTCTCTTGAAGCGTGCCGCACGCCTCGCAAGGCTCAGTCTTCTTTTCCCTTTCCGTTGGAGCTTCGGTCGGCCTCGGGGAAGCTTCGGAACTCGGAATCGGAGAGTCCAGGTTTTCTGAGTCCATATCGCTTACCGCATCGAGAGCATCGAAGCTCCCTGACATGCTCTTGTCCGTGGTGCTTGTCTCGTCGGGCGTTACGCTCGATGAGGAAGCCTCCACACTTGGTGCAGGTATCTGGCATTTTTCTTCCTCGGCATCAATCGCATCCGACATCAGTCCAACTTCCGTCTCGACCGCTTCGAGACACGACTCACACATGGATTCCTCGGAGTCGAGGGCCACCGGGTCGTTACAGACTTCGCAAAACCTCTGTGTCATACTATCTCACCTTCTTCTTGAGCATCTTGGCTCGCTGCGTCTTCCACATCTTCTTCATGTTGCTAGCAGCCCGAGCGCGCGCCGCAGGAGTCCACTGAGTTCCTGCTGACTTCGTTTTCTGAGGCTTGATGTTCAACTCGGTTTCCAAGGTCTTGATGAGCCTTGCCCACTTATCGACCTCGGCTCGAGCGGCATCTCGCTTCCTGTAGAGCACCTTCAGGAGACTCACTTGCTGGACTCCTTAGCTGGATTGTTCAGCGGCTGAACATACCCGTTGGGCTTCCTGCGACAAGTGCATACCGGAAGATACTTGCCACACTTCGGACACTTGAGCATCCTATCTGCCTTCCTTGAAGATGCCGGGTGTTACCCACGGCCAGTTACCGTATGCCAACCCGTCGTAGAGGGCGGCGACCATCGCCTGGTCCTGCTCTTTGCAGGGTCCGTGATACCTGTGGTAAAGCATCGTGCAGGCATCTTGAGCTTGCTTGTCGGGTGCAATCTGTTGAAGCATCCCGAGCACCTTGTAGCCAATCGTCTGGCCATCATCCAACCGTCTACCTGACTTCTGTCTCAATTCCATCTGTCCTCCTTTCCGACTCCCCTGAGACCCCATCTGGTTCTCAAGGGACGCACCGAGCCTAACGGCTGTTTATCGTCGCTCGGTCGACGCTATTGACTACTCGTCCTCTTCAATCTGCTCGTCTATGTCAGCCTGCGTGTAGCCGGTGAAGATGATGGGATTGTATTTCTTCATCGTGGCACTTTCACAGATGTTACACACACGAGCGACTGGGATTCCTTTGCAGTCAAATAGCCAACTTGAAGGGTGCCCCGAGCCGCAGGGGCATGGGCGAACGTCGTAGCGGCCCATGTTAGTAGCCGCCCCGCTCTGCGCGGTCTGCACACGAATCACACTGATAGCCCCGAGCCACATCGGCAGGAGTCAGGCGATTGGGTGCCTCACAGGTCGGGCAGGGAAGGTTCCTGGGATTGCTGGCTGAGGCCGCGCGCAAAGCTGAATTGCCGCCCGGATCAGCGAAGTCAATCTCGTCATCGTCGTAGTCGTAGTCGGGGCCGAAGCTCTCGTCCTCGTCCATGTAGTCGTCGTAGTCTCTCGCCACCGGAACCTCCTTAGAACTTCTGAATGAATCGACCGGGACGCTGACCTGTTGGAGTCAGTGAATCCGTCTTGAACACGACCCAACCGAAGTTCTGGGTCTCAAACACCTTGAACTGAGAGCCTGCCGCATAGGTGCCTTCACCTACGTGGGCATCGTTCTCGAGAGTCTGCCACTTGGCATCTTCAAGGCGAATGACCTTCTTGTTCCAGTGCTGCTGGAAGCGGAGATGCTTGGTAATGAAGTCCCCGAGGCCATAGAACTTGATGGTCGAGGCCATTACTTGCCACCCTTCTTCGCGAGGGACTTCTTGTTGTCGTTGTAGAGCTTCACCGCGACCAGCGATTCGTGGAGCTGGGCGGCGATGCTGAGGAGTGCGCTCTCACGGTCGAATCCAATTCCAATGAGGAACTCGACGGTGCGGTTGACTGCCTCGGTTGAGGACTGACGAGCGCTCTTGGAGATGGGATAAGACTTACCCTTCTCGCGTGGTATCTCAACTACTCGATTCTTCTTGCCTACCTTTAACGACGCCTTAGTCTTTGCCACTGCTAGTCTCCTTCTGTATCTGCTCTCTGAACAGATGCTCGATGAACTTGCCTACGCTGAGGCCCTTGGACTTCGCTGTCTTGATGGCCCAATCCCAGGCCGCCGTATCGTTGACGTTTATCATACGGCGACTGTAGGATGGTCTACCCTCGGCCATCTTCCTTCCTCTAGGACTCACTCTATCCTTTCCCCTCCTCCGAGGTTTATGCTGGCCCGTGCCGCGGGCGCAAATACATTATATGCCAGCCAGTTTTAGATGTCAAGCGATTCTGTGGCGCGGTGCTATTTCGACATGAAAATGGGCTGGATCTGTTGGGTATGTGTCTGGTATGTGTCTGGTATGACTCTGGTATGTCCCTGGTATCCCTCTGGTATCTCGATCGGCTGTAAGTTATTGACCCGTATGGACTTAGCCGAGACCCCCTCCCCCCGTCCACCATCCAACCCCGGCCTCCCCCCGGTGGCATGTCGTTTGCAGGTGGCCTCTACTCCCCTCTTATTTTTTTATATTATGATATAGAATAAGATAGAGAGGGAAAAAAACCATATCATGAAAAATTGGGCCGATACCGACCTCGTTTCGTTGAAAATCCGGACGGCCTTGCCCCCATATTCGAGGGTGGGAGGGAGGGGGGCTATCCCGTAAGTTATTGATAATATTAGAGTTGGCCGATCAAAAGATACCAGAGCGATACCAGAGAGATGCCAGAGTGATACCATAGACATACCAGAGGGATACCACAGAGATTCCAGGTGTCGAGCGGCTGAACAAATTGTAAGGCTCTGTGATCAATCTTCAGGAGGGACCGGGCTGACGGGCGCGGTCGCGGCGCTGAATTGATCAGGGCGGCGCACAAAATGTTCAGAGGGTATTGTCGGCGCTGCCCAGAGTCAGGCGCGGCCTCCCGACTCTCAACCGAAGTCGATATCGTAGCACAATTGTTCACGGGCTGAACATTGGACTGCGGGGATTCATAAACCACAATGATTCATAAACCTCCAGGCGCAGCCTGAACGAAAAAAGGCCCCCGATGTTCTGGGGGCCAGTCTCGATTAGTCTTTCTTGAGGAGGACCATCGCGAGGAAGATGGCTATTATCAGCCACGGCGATAGCTGGATATCGGGCACTAGTGGACCGAGGGCCAGGACCAGAGCCATCGTTCCGAGGTAGGTCAGGAGCGTCGTCATGACGCGAACCACCCTTTCTTCGGGTCGTGGTTCTCAGGGGTCAGACTCCAGTCGAACCAGTCGTAGTAGCCGCTGCACACGAGGCACTGGCTCCAGGCGGTGCCGTCCTCGTCGTAGACCTTGAGGCCTCGAATCAGGACCGAGTCGGGCAGGCGCGGGTGTGATTCAGGCGCCTTGCACTTCGGGCAGGTGATTTCCATTACGTCCCTGCCTCGTAAAGCTCCTGAGACAGAGCCTTGAGTGTCGCCAGCTCGTCGCGGTCCAGCTTGGAGTCAACACGCGCGCCCACTCGCTCCTCGATGTCCCGCAAGCGACGGCGGACCAGAACCTCAAGTTCCTCACGCATCGCTTCGTTGCACCAGACCTTGATGGGCCTGTCGTCGTTCTGTGCCATTGTGTCGTTTCCCTTTCGTCCATCTAGGACTCGTCAGCCGGGCTACATGCCCGAGAGGGACGGGGGAGCTGTGGAAGCCTCCCCCGCGTGGTGACTAGACCGGCTTCCCGGCAGCCTTGCGCTGGTTGATGACAATCTCGCGGGCGGCCTCCTCGGTGAAGCCCACCGTCTCGACCATCATCTTGATGGCCTTGGCGATTTCCTTCTCCGGACCCTGCGAGGCCTTGTTGGCCTTCGACCGCTCGCTCGCGCGGAGGAGCAGGTCATGGCCGTAGTTGAACGCCTTCACCAGGTAGTCGGCAGGCGTCTCGTCGCCGGAAGCCATCGCCTTGGCGATTGCCTTGGTGTCCTCGATGGACTCCGCCTTGTCCTTCGTGTATTCCCACACGAACGCGGGCTTGCCTTCGATCGGAAGTTCGAGCTTGACAGTAACCTTTTCCATTGTCGTTTCTCCTTCCGGCCTTCAGGGCCGGGCTGGCCTCGGCGCGACGTGCGCCGCAACAACCAACAAAGAGATTATCGCATAGGATCGGGCGCATTGCAACCCCATAGTGGCCCCATCTCGAAAATATTTTCTGCTTGACTTTGCGATACAAAGTGGGCAAGCCAAGTTTTTTGTGATATAGAGGGCTTTGTGAGGCAGAGTGCTTTGTTGTTGACAGGGGCCAGGAGGATGTGCTACCATGTCGCAGCGGGTCCCATGACCTCGCTCCGGGGGGTGGTAGCCAACGTAAAGTCAGTCGATGTATTTCAATCGGGTCCTTTAATCGAACGGGTCCCATCTCGTAGATGCCTTTCCGATACGGGACTCGTTGAAATGTTCACTCGCAGGAACAATGTTCATCGGGCGAACTTTGGCCGACTTGACAGCGATCGCAGAACGTGGTATAATCGGACAAGGCCGACGGCCACGTTTAGATATCGTCACCAGAATCATGTGGATTAGCGAAGAAGAGGCCTCGATTCGCATCGGGTCCCATAGCAACATATTGAACCGGATAGACCGGGACTCCAAGCCCACGGGAGACCCTTCTCCGAGTCCGATTGAGCCTGTCGCACCAGAGCCTCCGTCCATGCTCGACCCAGAGGTCATCAAGCACGTCGAGAACGCTCTCCGAAAGGCAACTTACAAGCCGAGGCTGACTCCGAAAGAAGCGGCAGACGCTGTTATCGTAGGTCAGCTCACGGGCCGCGCAAACTCTGCGAAACTCTTTGACGTCAACGAGGACCATATTCGGTTGATGACCGACCACGGTTCTCAGAATCACGGCACGCTCGCACCAAACGTCAATCTCATCCAGCAAATCGAGTCTCAGCGAACCAAGATTCGCGACCTCGCTTTCAAGCGTCTGAATACCGTGCTTGAATGTCTGGATGATCAGAAAATCAAGAAGATCGAGAAGGCGCGCGAGCTGGCCCAGGTCGGCTCTCAGCTTGCAATCATCTCTGAGAAGATGCTCCCGAAGGAGATGAGCGCCGAGCAGACCGTTCACTTCCATATGTATCGCCCCGAAGTCAAGAAAGAATCCGACTACGAAGCGGTATCCGTGGGAGAGGAACGTGTCCAGCAGAAGTATCTGGAGGGAGCAATTTCTGGAAGTGAAACAGCAGACGGTAACGAACAGGAGTCGAAGGATGCGTAACGGAGAACGGACAACTCAATCTCAGCAAGACACGCCCGAACGCAACGCCGCGCAGAATGAGACCGGCGTCGTGCGAAAGCTCAAGGAAGGCTTTGGCTTTATCGCGGGGAACGATGGACAGGACTACTTCTTCCACTACACAGCTCTGCAAAAGTCTCAGGGTATCGAGTTTGCAGACCTTGAAATCGGAGATAGAGTCGAGTTCCTCTGCATCGAGGCTCCGAAGGGCCCGAGAGCTATCGAAATCCGGAGAATTTGAACGTGCCTCTCAAGTCCGGACAGTCCAAGAAGGTCATCTCTCAGAACATCCGGACTGAGGTGCATCACGGTCGTCCGCAAAAGCAAGCAATCGCAATCGCCCTGCAGAAGGCGGGGAAAAGTCGTAAACCGAAGAACAGGAGATAGGAACCGATGCCGAAGTCCAAGTTCGCACTCATCACCATCCTCGACGGGATTCCGGGCCAGCGTCCCGACAACAGCTTGCCAGGTCAGGGTGGAGGCTCAGGCAACAGGCCTGACAACACGCTGCCCGGTCAGGGAGGCAGCGGCAACCGTCCGGACCAGGGTCTCCCCGAGCATCCCGAGGTCTGGCCGCCCGAGAATCCGCCGTCGCCGGACAACTCGCTGCCCGACAACGAGCTGCCTCCTGGGATTCCCGTCCATCTGCCGGTGTTCCCGCCCGTCGACCCCGGCTACGGCAAGCCCGAGGGCGGCTCAGGGAATCGCCCCGACAACTCGCTTCCCGGATCGGGCAACCGTCCCGACAATTCCCTGCCCGGTCGGGAGCAGAAGTTCGAGCTGAAATACAGCCTGCTCTACGGCTGGGTGCTCGTTCCGTGCGACTCCGACGGCGGTGCGTCAGGCGCGCGCCCCGACAACACTCTGCCCGGCGGTGGAGCGCAGCCGAAGCGAAAGTAGTCATTCGTCGGCAAAGGATTCTCAGGGGCCGCAACCAACTCTCTAACTAGGAGATACTGCAATGCCTGAACAGAATCCCGGTGGCGGTGGACAGCAACCCGGCGGCGGTGGCAACCAACCGAGCGACAAGCCCGGTGGTGGTCAGGGCAAGCCGGGAACCACCCAGCCGACACAGCCGACGAAGGACAGTCCGTCCAAGAAGTAGTCGCGTGCGCAAACTCTGCATCTGAGGAACGACAATGCCCATGCAAGCTCCAGCTCCAAAAGCAAAAATGAGGAAGGCGATGGGGATGGGCAGCGTCCGTCCTCGGATGCAGGGTCCGATCTCGGGCGGCGCGGGAGGCGGAATGGCACCTCAGGGACCAATGCGAGGTGGTGCAAGCTGGGCACCTCCAAGTCGAGGTCCGATGCCACTCCCGCCGAGCGCCGCGCCACGTCCAGGTCAGCTTCCCGCACCTCCCATGATGCCTGGAGGTGGAAACTTCACTCGTCCTCAGCCTCCGGCGGGTCCTCCGATGGGGATGCCTCCTCCAATGATGGGTGGAGGTTTTGCCCCACCACGTGGAATCCCCGGCGGAGAAATGCCCGGCGACATGGGGATGCCCGGTGTTCCGGACTTCGCAAATCGGATGCAGGTCCAGCGTGCAGCCGGTGTCTTCGACAAGCCGCAGCCGATGGGTCCCGACCCCCGTGCAGCTGCACTCGCTCAGATTCAGGGTCGGATGGGTGCAATGCCCAACAAGCAGGCCATGATGGGCTCCATTGGCCAGCCTCCTCCAGTCGCCAACTCTCCAGCGCCGGGTCGAGTAATGCCTGACCTCGGCGGAGCGAACGACAGGATGCGACAACTCTTGGCAGCGCGCGGCGGACAATTCTAGTTCAGGAGATACCAATGGCCGAAAAGAAGGGCAAAGAATCCTCCGACAAGGGGGCCACGGCAGTGCAGGAATACTCGGGCGACTACGGCCCGAAGGGAACTTCTGGTCGTGGAAGCGCACAGGCTGGCAGTCAGCCATCCGAGCAGGACTCTCGTGCTCACGCCGAGAGGGAGAACGCTGCGAAGGCCGATCAGGAACGGTGGTCGACACCGGCCAACGCGCCCGTCCTTCCACGCGTCAACCAGCGTGACGATATCGAGCTCTACGGGGTCAACAAGGAGGGCTACGTCGCCGCCTCCCCGGAACCGCTCGAAGGTGAGGAAGGCATCACCATCGTCGAGGCTCGTCCGGTGCTCGGCTACGGTGGTCCCATCAACGTCACCAGCGAGCGCGGTGACTACAAGGCGTTCGGCGGAGACATCATCTACGACCTCAGCGACGGCAAGCGATACGTTCTCGCTCGTCAGCTGGCCATCGCCCTCGGAACGACCATCCCCGAGCCGAACAAGGACGAGGTCAGACTCCTCGAGGAGCAGGCGTTCGGGTGGCAGGAAGCCAAGCGTCGCGCCATCGAGCGTGGCGATGCCACCGAGGACGAGATGACGGGCACCGTCGGCTCGACCATGCAGGAGGACGAGACGCGTGGTCGCGGGAAGCCCTACACGGGTCAGGGCAGCGCCGTCGAGCGTCACACCGGATCGCACATCACGGGTCAGGGCGAACCCGGACCTGGTCGGCCTTCCGGTCCCGGACACAAGGAGAACAAGACCGGCGACTCTGGTCAGGCCGGCGTGACGACTCCGAGCAAGCCGAGGGGCGACGGATTCGACGAATTCAAGTAGGCCCGTGGCCATTCAAGTCGTCGATAACTTCACTCGAATCTGGAAGCCACACGAGAAGCAGCGCAAGTTTCTCGAGATTCCAGATTCGATCTTTGAAGCATTATATGGTGGAGCAGCCGGAGGTGGGAAATCCGAGCTGCTCATCATGCTTCCGATTTTACGTGGTTGGCATCTTCATCCGAAGTTTCACGGTATTATCTTTCGTGAGACCTTCCCGCAGCTGGAGGAATCAATCATTCCCCGTGCGGACAGGTTTTACAAGCTAACCGGCGCCGTCTTCAACGAAGCGAAGCACTTCTGGAAGTGGCCTTCAGGGGCCATTATCCGCGCGAGCTATCTCGAAAAAGAAAAGCACGCACGACGCCATGACACGACGGAATACCACTACGCAGCGTTCGATGAGCTCACAAGTTTCAAGTGGTTCGTCTATTCCTTTGTCACCAGCCGTGTGCGATCGTCCGAACCGGACCTTCCGCCCGTCGTTAGGTCCGCTAGTAATCCAGGGAATCAAGGTCATGTGTGGGTC
>Ga0105092_10000059_pt1 | contig 48676 bp, 89 predicted proteins | sample PPLLak2March2015_FD_87021 | JGI IMG/M metagenome (GOLD analysis project Ga0105092, IMG submission 87021) | Freshwater sediment microbial communities from Prairie Pothole Lake near Jamestown, North Dakota, USA - PPLs Lake P7 Core (1) Depth... | ecosystem: Environmental > Aquatic > Freshwater >... | reverse complement strand
TGTTTACAGCTCCTTCACGTACGGAGGTTTGGAGGTCATCTCGAGGACGACGCACTTTGCTTGGTCGGCGGGAGTCATCATCTTGATCTCCTCCCCAGCCGCGGCCTGGCTCCAGAAGTGCTTCGCCTTGTTCCGTGGCAACGACCAGCGGAACCAGGGCTTGCGCATGAGCCGCCCGCCCGGCGCCGGTTCCCAGTCGTGCCATTCAAGGAATACTCCCTTGCTGGAGTGCTCGATGATGTAGTACGTCCGCATCCCTACTCCTTGACGTACTTGGCGGCGTTGCCCTTGCCCACCATCTTGACCCGGCCCGCCTTGCGGAGGACGCCCAGGTGATAGCTCGTGACCGCCCGGCTGATCTTGGCATGCAAGGCGATGTCATCGCGGGACTTGGGTTGGGTCAAGTACTCCACGATCTTGTCCCGCGTGTCAGCGGCCCGCGTCCAGCTCGTCGGAGGCTTCCTGTCCTGGCGAGTCTTCTTCATCCTTGTATTACCCTTACCAGCCTTCTCCGGAGGGGGTGGGAGGTGGCGCGGTCCATCTCGGTGCTCTTTGCGAGGCCGGAACATCGCAAACGCGCGCTTGCGGTCTTTTTCGCAGAGGTCAAGATTGGGAGCGTTTTTTGTCGCGTGGCCGTTTACGAGCGTGAGCGTGACGATTGCTTTTACGTGTCCTGGACACCAGTCGCAGAACAGTACCGTTCTTCTCATTTGGAGCCTTCACCTTTCGTATGTCGCTGGCCAGGATGGCCATTCGCGCTTCCGCGGGGGTGTGATTATCGAGGAACTCTCGATATTCGGGTGAGTGTTTGTACGTCGGGCTCTTGAGTATCTGCCCTCTCGCATTCCAGATCGGGAACTTCTGGCTCTTGCAATTGGTGCAGATCTTGTGGAGCTTGGACGTACCGTCCGGCAGCTCGATGATCATGACGGTCTTAAAGGCGTGTCTGACGCCTCCCCGGCATTCCATCAGGAGCTGGTACTTCACGGCGATTCCCTCATACGTATCTCCTTTGGGTTAGGTGGGGGCATAACCCCCCGGTGCAGGATTGCACCCTAGTGGATGCTTCAATTACTGAAGCACCCACCGAGCTGCTATCCTAGTCTCTTGTGCAGCTTTACACGCTCCTTTTCTCCGAGGTCAGGCCGCGCGAGCTTTTCCTCGGTGCCGATACGCTCGTACGCCTGCTGTCGCAGCTCAGCTTCAGCTCGCCTTTGCGCTCTCCGGCGAGGAAACCTTTTTGGCTTCATCCTTTCCCACCTCCTTCTGAGCGATCCGAGCGAACCCGTACTTGCTGATCTCCTTCTCGTACATCTGGAGCGTGAGCACCTTGTGGACCTCGGGCCTGCTCTTGAGGCTGAACAAAAACATCCCATCCAGGTGCTGCGCGAAGACCCTCACCAAGTCAACGAGAACCTCCTCGTCGCCGATGAGCGTCGCCGCCATCTTGATCGAGTCGATCTTCGCACTCAGAGCCTCGAAGTCCTTGCTTGCGTCAATCTTCACTATACCCCCTTCTTCTCGATGCGCCCCATCAGGAAGCCGTGCCAGTAAGCAACCTCGACCGTGTAGGGCGGCTGGCCCCTGTGGGCATACAGCAGCGTAAGCGTCACCGGCACGATCCACGGCAGCGTCATGATTGGCACAGTTGGCTTCATGAGCTCGTAGGTCGGGTCGGTGATCGCCAAGTGGCTGTCTCCGTCCAGCAAGATGTTCAGGCAATCTGCCCACTCGGCACCGTCCATCTTGGGATTGAGACTCACGAAGTACTCGAGGGCGGCCTGGGACTTCGTGATCATATACTTCTGCACAGACAGAAGTATGTCTTCCTTGCTAACCTCAGACATGTTTACTCCTTTATGACGACAAGCAAGACGGGGATCGCGGCGATCGCAACCACCAGGCTCCCCGTGGAGAACACGAGATAGCTGAGGCCAACGAGAACAACTGTCCTCATCGGCTCGTTCGGTCGATCGCCTCGAGCAACTGGAACGCCTGGAGCTTGGCGACCACGTTGCCGACCACCGCGTCAGCGTACTCGGGGGTGCGAAGCGCATCGTGGATCGTGTCGATCAGCAGCTGGGGGATCTCGCCCTGGGCGGGGAAGATCTCGATGGTCGCGCCATTGAGCTTCTTGACTTCGAGGCCGTCGATGTCCTTGACAACGACCGACACGCCAAGGTCCCTGAGCTTCTCCGGATTGATAATCATTTTACGACTCCTTCTATTCTGCGGGCTCTACCGCGTGTGATGCATGAATTGCACCAGTGGATGGCCCGGCTGTCCGAGCCATCGCTGATACAACTCCTATTCTTCGTTGTCGTCGTAGACGATCAAATCGCCTGCGAGGTCCGACGCCTCCTGCGCGCCCATGAGAAACCCGTCAATCGCGGACTTGTACTTCTCGATGTGATACGGGGATATCTGGAACGTGCCATCCGCGCCCTGGCGGATGTTCGCCTCGAGGGACACGAACAACTCGATGAGCTGCTCGCGCAACCGCCCAACCTTGCGGTCGAGCATCTCCTGCATCTGCTCTTTGTCGGTCAGCGCACTCACTTCGCCACCTTCAGTTTCTCCTCGACTACGCCGGCCCCCGGCCGAAGGACAACGAACTTCGTGGGCGGGTTGATCTTGACGTACCCGTGTCCGAGAAGGGCGTCGACCATGTCGAGGTCGAGCTTCTTGACACACCGAAGCAGCTGCTCGGTCGTCATCCGGCCTGCCGTGAGAGCCTCGCTGATCTTATCGAGGTCTGCCTCGTTGTTGTTTCGCTGTTGGATGTTAACGCTTCCTCGACTCGTGACCACGCTGGTCGTGTTGTCGAAGTGCCCCTCGTTATCGAGGCTGATCACGAGCTCGTTTCTGCTAACCTCGAACTCGTTTTCCCAGAACTTCTTCTGAGCTTGCGCGTCGAACGCCTTTTCGACTTGCTCCTGTAGTGGCTTGGGCAACTTGACAGCCGTGCCCTTCCTCACTACCGGCTTCATGTCCCTGCCGATCATGATGCTCATTTCTTTTCCTCCTTTGTCCTTTTGACAAGTCCATTCACGAGCTTCTGTATAGGTAGCAACACCAAATGCAAGGACTTGTCGGGCTGGATGTCTTCCGCACTGAGTCCACTCAGCATGGTTGAGACGGTTCGCAGAATCTGCATCCTGAGCCTGTACGGTCTATTTTCCAAGTTCTCGTTCACCTCCTTTCGAGTGCATGATGGCACTTTAGTGGATGCTTCAATCAGTGAAGCACCCACCGAACTGCCCACAGGGCGAAGACGCCCTATGACTGCGGGACCCCCCCGCCACGCCACCCCTCCCCTACTGGTAGAGGTCCTCCTTGTCCTCGTTCAGGACCTCCTGAAGCATGTCCGCGAAGAACTTCGGATCCGCCTGGATCATCACCTTGAGGATGTCGTTGTAGACGTCACCCTCGCAGATCCTTGCCCAGATCGCAGACCCGATCGTGGGCAGCAAATCAGGATCGTCCTGGCAATGGAGTCTTGCGACCTCGGTGGCCGCGACCATGGCCGAGTAGACCAAATCGTACGTTAGTTTCTTGAGCTCGCTCACTTCTTCTCCCTCCTCTGTCGCTTGCCCTGGCGGTAGCGGGTACCGCACTTACTGCATTTCCTGCAGAACATCTTGGATGTCTCCCAGCAATGCTCGAGACGCCCACCACACTTACAGTTATGTGGCACTAATTCGTCCCCCTTTCTCTCTTTTGGATGATTTCGTGGATGGTGTCGTATGTGTCGGACAAGATCATGGCCAACAGCATCGGGTGATTTGTTCGGAGCCACACGGTAACAAAGAAGGATGTTACCATGATCGCCCGGCTCTCCTTGGAAAAGTACTCCTCTTTGAGGAGTTCCTTGAGAGCCTGTTCCTCCATGTCTTCGAGTTTGGACACGCGATTACCTACCTCCTTTAGTCGTCTTCGGGGATGATTCCCCAGTCGGTGCAGTTGGTGTCCCCGCGCGCGATGCACTCCTGCTCGCACTCGTAGTCCGTGCTGCACGTGTAGGCCGACGGGGTCGGCGGCAAGGGTATGCCCACTGGCCCCGTGAGCCATATGATCGCCGATGCAAGAAGTTCTACCATCAGTGCTCCGACTCGTTCTTCTCGGCGGCCATGGCTTGCTCGAAGTCGCTGAGCATCCTCGAGAGCTGGTCGCTGTACCCACCTGCGATCTGGTACATCGCCATGACCTCCCCCATGCCTCCGCCGCCCTCCGGGAGTGTGAGAAACATCACGCAGTAGCCTGTGATCTCACGGCCCTCGGGGAGCTTGGCCATCAGGGCGTCGATCGCGTCAATCAACGCGACCTTGGTCTCTTCCTCGTCCCCGAGGGGCGGGATGTTGTGGTCGTCGCTCATACGAGTCGCCCTCCGCACTTGGTGATCACGAGCGCACTGAACCGCATGAGGACGTTGCTCATGGGAGGTGTAAGCATCTTGGGCATCCCGTGGGAGTCGACCAAGTGCTCGAGGTAGTCCGCGGTTGCAGTCGCGACTCCCGTGATCAGAGTTTTGTCGTGCATGTGCACATACCAGAAACACATGTACTCGAAGAAGAAGCCTCCGCTTCCACCTATGGAAGCTTGAAGCGAGTCCTCGTCTACGATGAGCTCGGTTGCAGCGTCAATCGCTGCGTCCTTGAGGCGCTCGTTCTTGAACCAATCGGAGGTAATGTCAACGTTCATCGCAGTCGTTGGCCTCTTGGTCCTCGGGCTTGAACTCATGCACCAGCTTGGTGCGAGTCGAGAGCTCGGGGTCGCGGACGGAGACATGCCCATTCTCGCACCAGTAAACAGTGCTTCCGGGGACCTCAAGGGCGACCGCGGCCACGTTGCAATGGGGGCACAGAACTTCGGTGTTGTACTCAGGGATTGTGTCCACTTCTCTTTTCCTTTCCTAGTGAAGGGTTCCGGTTACGACCTGGCTGACCGCGAATGCCTCCGCGCAGTCCCTGCAGATCTGGAGCGTGTCCCCGTCCGCGAGCGAGATTGTGTGAGTCGCGTCGGGATGGGGCTCTTTGTGCTCGTAGATGATCTCAATTGCACACGTTTTGTTTTTCACGTTTCCCTCAAACGAACTTGATGGCGCCGCGCTGGAGGATCCCAATGATCTCCTGCGCAGTCACCATGTTGAGGCCGTTGGCCCTGTAGCCACCAGCAATTAGCGCCAGCTTCGCGCGGATCTTCCGCATGTCCGCTTCGGACACGACGTAGCCTTGCGGCTTGGGAGTCGGGGGAGCAGGCACGACGATTCGCCTTGGCACCTTGATGCCGTTAAATGCTTCAGACATGGCAGCATCCCAGATGCGCCCTGCCCTCGAGGTCGCGGGCCTGGACGTGATCCGTTCTTCCACAAACAATGCCATCGAGGTGCACGACCCGGTCGATGACAAACCACCGGCCGCCGGTGATCTGGCCCTGGATCAGAACGTCGATGGTCCTGATTTCCCAGACCTGACCACGGTTGCCGTCGTCAATGATCGAGAGCTTCATCATCGCTTCACCTCGTTGTCGTTGATCTCGCGGAGTTCCACGCCGTTGACGTGTGTCAAGCAAGCCCTGAAGCCCTTGACGAACATGATCACGTCATCGTCGTCGACGAGAGTCGCCAACACGATCGGGGTCGTCTCGGCGAGGAAGTAGATCACGTAGGCGCCGTGCGCCCACTCGATCCAGAGATTCGTTCCACTCACGAGCTTATCCGTGTTCATGATCGTTACCACGCACACTGGATGTCGCCGTGGATGTCGACGATCATGAAGACCTGATTATGGAACTCGATCAACCACTCGTTCGTGTCGATCGTGGTCGCGTTCGCCCAATGCGCAGGCTTTCCCGCCTGCACTGGGCCCTCCATCGTGATCCTATCACACGAGTAGATGCTCAAATCAAACATTTCCTTCTCCTTTGTTGTCATGGGCGTCCGACGCCCTTGGTGCAGGATTGCACCGCCACGCACACCGCACACGCGTGGCGCTACAATCACACGGACCTCATTGGCTTACTGTGCGGGAAAGGGCGCTTCGGGGAAAGCCCAAATACCCGTCGAAGGACGGTGTTCGCGTTGTCGCAGTTGGGATCTGCTCTCTTGACAAGCTCGTTCCACACGTCGTTGTCGATCCTGATCGCGCGACCGTAATTGCGGTAGGTCGGCGGGCGCGGTGGGCCTACGAAGGCACGCGGGCCTTTGTTCTTTAGATCACGCGGCAATAGCCGCAACTCGCGGCCATTTGAGAAAACAATTAGCATCGACGCGCTCCTATTTGTTAGATGGAATCCGACTCGGAGTAAATGACGCCGAAGATCCGCTCCATCCGCTTCTCGGCGTTCTCGCTCTTGTATCCACGGCCCGGCACGGGCGGGATCAGGCGAACATGGCACCCGCGGCATTCGGGAATGATCATCTTGGTCACCGGCCGGTTACGCGGCGGGTGCACGACCATCCGCGTTCGCTGGCCGTTCAAGCCCACGTCCGGGGCATGTGGCATCATTTGCTGATGCACTGACACGAACTTGGTCGCGAAGGGGAAAAGCAGCTGCCTTGGGTCGATGGTGGGATCGGGCATCGCGCCCGCGAGCTCACGACCGCGTTTGATTGCGGCCATAAGAGCAATGTACGCGTCCGCGATCTCCTTCTCGGATGCCGCGATGGCACGCTGGCGCTCGTCGCTCACGAATGTGGGCCGAGAGACGGTTGGGTCGACAAAGGGTTTCGCCTTGAAGCGTGGGCGGCCGGGATCCTCCGTTACCTTTGGGGCCGAAATGCCCGCGGCTTCGCGTATCCGCTTTTGTTCCTCGGGGTTATTGAGGAACGACAAAATCGAGGGCCTTGCCATTCGCGTTTTCTCCTTTGCTTTTGGAGGCGTTCGCCTCGGGTGACTTGGTAGGCGTTGGTGCCTGCACAATTGGTGAAGGCTGAGCATACCACGGCCCTCCGTACGTGTCAAGGAAAACCTTTTGTGGCGGCGCATAAAGTTTTTGCGATTTGACGAGTTTAGGGAATCGCAAATGTTCCTAGGTAGTTTATTACTCGTCCGACTTGGGCCGTAGGCCCGGGCGTAGGCGATCCATGACTGCTTGTACGGCTGAGGGCCGCGCAGCGGCAATTGTGGACGGATCAGGTTTTGAAACGCCAACAATGGCCCTAGGATGTGCCCCGAGTAATGCTTCGTCATCATTGATGTACGTGAGATGGTGAGACGTATTGTCGCCGCACCGCTTACATAGATGTTTACGGGTATGCTTGTCCGCGGGATCTACGACCCTACGACATCGTGGGCACACATATAACGCGAAGCGTTCCATTATGTAGCGTCGGCGCTCGGACCAGTGCATCTCATAGAACCGCGGGGGCAGGTCCTTCTCCTCGATGCCGAACTGTTGTAACTCAGCGATCGTTCGCATATAGGCGTTGAAGTTTACTGTGCGGGATATACGCATGTGATCCTCCAGCGTGATAGATGGCATCGGTGCCAATACTAATACTAGGTATGCAAGAGCTAGGCCACTCAGAGCTGGGTAAGAGCACCGATGTGGGAGTGAAACGCGGGCATCGCTTACTACGGTATTTGTTACCGTTACAGGGGGGCTCTTGCGCTGTCCTAGTGTATTATCTACTATATATTTATACTTATATATATGATTATTACTATGAATACACACCACAATTAAGACACAGAGCCCCCCTGTAACAGTAACCAATAGCAAAAACTGGTAAGATTTACACGTTCAGGGGCGTAGTCGCGCGTAGTCACTGGATTTTCCTACGTAGACGCAATTGTTTTCGCAGATCTACTAGCTTCAATCGTTGAAGTGGATTTCGGAGCCGCAGTTGCCCTACGTCTTCGCAGACTCCCTAGCTCGGCCTTTATAGGCGCCTGGCCGAGCGCAGCCCGAAAGCATGGGGGGCAACAAGTTGCCCTTCAAACCAACCAGCCAGCTAGAAATGTTGGTGCCCGTGTGGCTAGTTGCTCGGCCAACTAGTCTTGAGCGGCGCAAAGCGCAAGGCACAAATATTTTCGACAAAGGCGAAAAAACCCTTGACCACAAGCGCCAATGTGGTAAGTATCTGTTGACCGTCATGGTGACGGTCACTCAAACCCCCGGCACAAAGCCGGAAGACAAAAGGAGCCGAAATGGCAATCAAAGTTCAGATTCTCACAACGCCGGAAAAGCTGGCGGAAGACAAGAAGGGTCACACCTTCATCCACTTCGGCGGCGACATGAAGCGCCGCTTTCAGGCTCTTGCGGTCGCCGCTGGCTACAACCGCAAGATGAACGATTTCGGGGTCGCTTTGTTCGAGCAGGCTCTGGCGCTCGCCGAGGCCGATTTCGCCGAGCAGACCAAGCCGGCGGAGGCGCCGACCGAGGCGCCCGCGGCCGACAAGCCCGCCGAGTAAGGCGGAATACAGGGGGGACGCGTCGGAGGGCGCGTCCCCTTTTTTTGAATCATTCAACATAGAAAGAAAGAAATCTTTCTACGTTGGAACCTCCGTAACCCCCCATAAAGAATTTCAACTGTGGGACCCGCAGGGTACCCCCCCTTCTAACAGCGCACAATTTTTTCAAACTTCCCAGACGGTTGGTTTGCGGAGTGTTCTTCACGGGCACAGTATACCGCCGGGCGGTGCCCGTTTCAACCCTTGAAGGCGCTGCGCGCCCTCTACGAGTTTCAAACCTTGAAGCGGAAACAAAGACTCCAAGTTACAGCAAGCTGGCGCTTGGACGATCAAGCGGAGGGATGCAGACATCCCCGGCTTCGCCCAGTTTCAATCTGTGCTCGCGAGGCCGAGGCCATTGGCATAGGACCTGCATACCTATACTGCATAGCCACAAATGGCGCTTTCAGCCGAAAACAAGGAGGGCAGGGATGCCACAGTCAACGAAGCAAGCAGAAGGTGACAGCGCATTGCACGGGAAGGTTGGGACGTCGCAGGGCGACGCGGGCGGCCCCGGCTCCGAAGGCGGGTCGACCCAAGAGCTGCCCAAGGGGACGCCAACCGAGGCCAAGCTCAGCGAGAGCTTCAAGCCAAACGAGCCCGATCACAAGTCCGGCGTTGGCGACGACGGGAACCCCAACGACACGCTCTCGCTGGCGCAGGTCGAGCGCGCGGCGACCGAGGCCCTCCTGAGCCTGAGGCCCCAGCCGAGCGGCCTCGAGGTCCGAGGAGTCCTGAACCTTCTGGGCGAGAAGGACCCCGAAAACGACAAGGTCAAGGAGCAGTTCAAGTCCGCCAAGGACGCTGGCGCCAAGGCCGTCGAACTCCTGAACTCGACCCGCAAGGCCGAGGCCCAGACCGCCGGCCGGACGCAGGATTCCCACGCCCAGAGCGCCGAGGGCGGCCGCACGGCCGAGACGAGCCAGAAGACCTGAGGGAAGGGGTGGGAGGCGGGGTGGTCAATCCCCCAAGGCACACTCGAGGTAAGCACGATGCCTAGTTTCGGCGATATCATCTGGACCCGTCAGGACCCCAAAACGTGGAGTCTCACTAATCGGGTTCCCACGCCAGTTGATCCCGGGGGGATGACCCCCCGGGCCGCCGAACCCGCGCTGCGCGAGGCCGCGGCCAAGCTCTACGCCGACACTGGCAAAGCTGCACCAGATAGCGAGCGCGCTGACCCTTATCGGCGCCACGAGGTCAAGCTCAACGCTGCCGAACGCAAGGAGCATAGGGCGCGGCTCAAGGACTTCATGCGCAACTGGAAGAAGTCCGACCCAATGGAGTTTGATCCCGTGGATGGCATCGAGGAGCTGATGGCCGGCGGGATCATGTGGCACGAGGAGGATGGGTTCGGGTCGTACGTAAACAACCATATGTCCAAGAAGGACCGCGAGGCGTTTGTGGCCGCGGCCGACGCGTGGGGCGACCGGGTGGGTCTGTGGAAAGATGGGCAGTACGATCCCGAGGCGCCCGTCCGATATCGCGACGAGCAGCAACGGCGGCTCGAGCAAGAAGGACTACTGCCATGACGGAAGCCGAAGCTCGAGCGCTCACGGTCGGCGCGGCTGTCAAGGACAACGGTCCCGGCGTTGGCACCGTCCATGAAAAACACCTAGATTTCCTCTCGATCAAGTGGACGGCTCCGCTAACGCGAGTCGAGGGCCTCTCCACGTTTCTGTACGAGGACATGGAACTCATAAGCCCAGGGCCATAGAGGTGAGCGACGATGGGATACAAAACCCCAAAGGGAAACCCGATCAAGGGCAGCGAATGCAGCCCGAAGGGCAAGACCGTGGGCTTGGGGACCGGTCGGGGCAGAGCCCTCGTCGCGCAGAGCAAGAAGGCCCGCCCTCGCAAGTGAGGGCTGGGGGTGGGGTGGGAGGTCCGTCGAACGGCGGCCTCACAGGTAAAGCCGTCGATCTAATCGGCCAAGTAACCACATGGAAAAGAGCCTTTATTCTTCTCGCGCTCGGAGCCGGTACCCTGGCGGGGGCGCTCCTGTGGCGGAATCCCACGTGGGTCGAGGATGTGGCCAACACCCTTACGGGCCACAAGGCCGTGTTGGCGAATGCGGCCGAGATCGCGGCGGAGCTGCCCCGGCTTCGGCGGATTCTCGACGCGAGGATGGTCCTCGTACTTGCGGCCGACCCGGCCAGGAACGAGCAATGGCTGGTTGGCTACGACGTGGACCCCGCGTTTCAAGGGCGAATCCAAGAGCTGGTAGACAACCGGTGGAAGACCGTTATGCCCATGTTCACGGGCGACCAGAACGAGATGCTTGTTCGGATCATGGGCGGCGAAATTATCTGCACGACGCTCGAGAACGAGGTCATTCGGGTGGCTAAGTTGCTAGAGCTGACGTTGATTTGTGCGTCGGGCATTCCGCCGGGTCCAGAGGCCCTAGTCGGGTACGTGGCCGCGGGCTTCGTGTCCCCTGGGGACCGAGCTGAGCAAACGCGAGTTCGAACCATACTGCGAAAGTATGGAGAGGAGTGGGCGCAGTGAGCATTCACCGAGACTACTTCTTCGAGAACATCAAGTATTACCTATTCGTGACCATGAACCAGCAACAGGTAGACGGGTGTAACGTGTTCTTGGATTGGTACGACAACGAGAACCCTCCTCTACCGGAGAAGTACCACATAGACGACCGATGTCTTGCATACATTCTGGCAACGACGTACCACGAAACAGCCATGACCATGCAGCCGATCAAGGAATACGGTGGGCAGACGTACCTGAAATCAAAGCCGTATTATCCCTGGTTCGGCAGAGGTTACGTGCAGCTGACGTGGGAAGAAAACTACCGAAAGATGGACGCGAAGTTGGGCCTGCGGGGCGCGCTGATCCAAAACCCAGACCTGGCGCTCGACCCCGAGGTCGCCAAGAAGGTGATCATCACCGGGATGTACGACGGAGACTTCACAGGTAAGCGGCTCGGCCAGTTCTTTACGGAGTCGATCACCGACTGGTACAACGCACGGACCATTGTGAATGGCCACGATCGAGCAGGAGACATTGCAGGGTACGGGGAGAAGTTTCTCAACGCGCTAACGTGGATCTAAAGGGAGTGTGCCATGCCAAAAAAGAAGGGGAAGGGAACTGCCCCACCGAAGGGCAAGCCGCCGATCCCGCGTCGAGGAGCACCTATCGGGGAAGTCAAGAAGCCCCCGAAGGGCGTCATGTACTAGGCCATGCCAGCGAAGTCGAAGGCCCAGCAGAGGTTTATGGGCGCAGAGCTGGCACGCAAACGGGCTGGGAAGGGGACGAAGACTGGAATGTCTACATCTCAGCTGAAGGACTTCGCCTCTACCAAACACAAGGGGAAGGGGGGCAAGTAAGTGCTGCTCATCCAAGTTGTCGTCATTCTTATTGTCCTTGGGGTGCTGCTGTGGGCCGTGAACACGTACATCCCGATGGACGCGCGAATCAAGCAGATCATCAATGCGGTGGTGATCATCGGAATCGTGATCTGGCTCTTGCTGATGCTAATGTCAGCAGTGGGCCTCGTGAACTTTCCAGGGACACCTAGAGTATTGCCGTGACGTTCGAGTGGCCGTACTGTGCGAAGTGCAAACGTGGCGTCGAGAAGGTCGAGAGACGCTTGGATCTTTTCAGCGGGGCCGTGCTGTACATGGTGTACTGCCACGGTGACAAACAAACCCAGGTCGTCAACGGGCTCGACCTTCACGACGCTACTTTAATTTCGGTGAGCTGATGCCGAAACAACAACAGCAAAGTGCTCGAGATTTGCGTTTACAGCAACTGATGATGTTTATCAAGGCAAGGAAAGAACGTGAGGCCACGGAGCTTGGGGGATACCCGAGCGCGACGTTCAAGTTCCTTGCGGAAGACGAGGCCGCTAGGAGAAAGGAACCAGCTCCCCAGGCACCGCAGGAGCCCACAAAGGAGCCCGGGCCAGATATTTGGCCGGTAGAAACGCCGAGGGAGACGCCAAAGGAACCCGAGCCGCTCGCGGCCATGTCCATGGTGCCAAAAAAGAAGTCGCTGCTTGCGAAGGCTCCAGTGGCCCTTGGGGCCGGGTACGATCCGGAGAAGTTTGTGGATGGTCTAACGAGAAGGGGATTTTCGCCCGCGGAGGCAGCGGCCGTCGCGGGGAACGTGCATGTGGAATCGAGCTTTTATCCGGGGATCAAGTCGAGTGTGCCGGGCGAGAATAGCCACGGGTTCATGCAGTGGAATGGGCCACGGCTGCGGGGGCTCCAGAACTTTGCGAGCGCGACGGGAAGGGACTGGCGGGACCCGGAGGCACAGCTTGACTGGATTGCGCTCGAGAGGGACGGCGGCTCGGAGCGATTTGGAGGGACAAACGAGAGGGGTAGCTACGAAAGGGCATTCGGTAAGGGAGGCACGCCGGGTGAGTTGGCCGTGCGGGTAGGAAGATTCGTGGAGAGACCACTTGATATCGGGGCGACGGCGGGCATGAGGGCACGGATTGCGGAGCGCCTGTTGCGGGATAAGAGTCTGTAATGAGTAGACACCTAGATTACCGGGATCTTGAGCCGATCGAGAGGCGAGTCGCTCTTATGAGGGCGGCTGGCATGTCGGAGGCTGTAATCGGGCGGTTCCTCGATACGGACTACATGACCGTGAGCTACATACTCAAGCGTCCAAGAGTCGCGCGGTTCTTGATTGCGCTTGAGTCAACGTTCGTGCAGGACCTCAGGGAGAGTTCAAAGCATCTTGATAAGGCCATAATGAACTCAGCGGATCGGGCGTTCACGGTTGAGAAGGAAGTCATGGAGCGCCTGTTCGAGAAGGCCGATGATGTACGAGCACAACTGGGAGCGGCGTCGACGGCGCAGGACATACTTGATCGCGCTGGAAAACGCGCGCCGACGAAAGTTGTCGGGGAAATGGTACATACAATTGATGCGGAGGCTCTCGCCCATGTGGCGGGGGTACTTCAAGAGGCTCATGCGCACCGGATCATAGACGTGACGGAGAACGGGAATGGCAAAGAAGGCAGCAACGGCTTGGCAGGGAAAGAGACCGCCGAGTAAAGCGCAGAACTTGTTCATCAAGATGGTACGCGCTTTGCCGAACCCGAAGAAAGGGGGGAAGAAGTGAAGACCCTCAACAAGACCAGACACGTCGAGTTGAAGTACCCGCGCGATACGCCGAGGATCTCGAGGAAGCGGCTGTGGATGGACAGGAGTGAGCTCAGGAAGGATCCGCAGGCGACTCTCGAGGGATCGAAGGGGATCATTGATCAAAGGATGACCGTGGGTCGCCAGACGCCCGAGCTGGGGCAAACGGCTTACGGGGACTTCGCGGACCTGGTGAACCGAGCCGGCCGCGTAGGGATAAGGAGGATCTGAGATGAACAAGAGGCCCGAGGACGAAGTCAAGGACGAGGAGCTTTCGGAAGAGGAGCTCGAGCAGCTGAAGGAAGATCTGGAGGACGAGGAGGAAGCCGACGAGGGCAAGTAAGTTGCCCGTTCAAAAATTGAAACGCTATGTTTGCTAGCGACTTCGAGCAGGCCGAGTACGCCTCACAGACCGGCGATAGTAGTCGTCGGAGTGAGGAGGTTCGGCTGAATCTGCGGATGCAGGCCCAGCGATCAACGTTCCTGATGGCCAAGGCGTTCGTGGGCTTCCATGATCTCACGCCGACGTTGCATGGGATCATGTGCGGATGGATCGAGGGCCCTAGCACACGGAAGCTCGGCCTAGTGCCGCGCGACCATTTGAAGACATCCGTCTGGACCATTGCCGATACCGTGCGGCTTATTGCCGCGAACCCGAATATCCGGTTGCTCATCGCGAATGAAACCGCCACGAACGCGAGCCACTTCCTTCGGAGGATTCAGGCCGTGTTCGAGAGAGCCACACTTTTCAGGTGGTTGTTTCCTGAGCTGATCCCCGATATCGGGAAAACGAAATGGTCCGAAAGCGAGATGTTGGTCCCGAGGACCAAAGACTACCCTGAAGCAACAGTTGAGGTTATGGGCGTCGGTGGAGCGGTCGTCTCCCGACACTATAACATGATCAAGCTCGACGACCTCGTGGGCAAGGAGGCTAGCGAGAGCGTCGACGTCATGAAGAAGACGATCGACTGGTACCTGTACTGCGAGTCGTTGCTCGAGAAGCCCATCGACCCGATTCAGACGTATGGAACTCGGTGGACCCACCGGGATTTGTACGCGTGGATCATGGAGCACGAGCGTGACATTGACATCTTTCATAGGAAAGCTGTTGCGAAGGACGGAACTACCCTCTGGTCCGAGAGGTTCCCGCTTAACGAACTCCTGCGTATCAAGCATAAGATTGGGAACTTCAAGTTCAGTTGTCAGTATCAGAACGAACCATTTGACCCCGAAAGCCTCACGTTCGACCCCGGGTGGCTCAGGTATTTCGAGCTCGAAGGGTGGGAACAAGATGGCGAGGGGACCGTAAGTCTGCGGATGGTCGGTCAACCGAAAGCTACGAAGGTTGTGCCGTGTATCTTCGTGGACCCCGCAATCAGCGAGAAGAACTACGCCGCGCGTAGTGCTGTCGTGTGCGCCGGCCTCGATGAAGTCGAACGAGTCATGGTGTTGGAGGCGTGGGCTGATCGGTGCCAACCACTCCGGATGATCGACAAGATATTCGAGATGGCGGCGAGGTGGGATCCAATTGCGATCGTAGTAGAAGGAGTGGCGTACCAAAGGGCTCTTAAAGGCTTCATCGAGGCCGAATGTATGCGGCGGGGACGGTGGCTCAACGTGCGCGAAGTTCGCCCGGGCAGCAAGGAAGGGAAAGAGACTCGCATCCGCGGCTTGCAACCGTACGCCGAGCGGGGACGCCTTTGGATTCGGAGATCAACCTGTCAGGTACTGATCGAAGAATTTGAGGCGTTTCCGCTGGGCGATACGGTCGACGTGCTCGACGCCCTTTCGTACGGCCCGCAAGTCTGGGTTAGCCCCGACACAGACAAGGACATGCGTCGTGCAGAACCGGACGACGAGCAACAGCCGCGCTACGAAGGAATATGTAGTGCAACGGGATATTGATCGCTTTTGGCCTTGTATAACCCTCTCAGCCTCCCTCCGGTCCGGCGGGGGGGTGGGGTGGCGCGGACTGTAAGAGGAGCGACTGATGCCGACGACTGTTCGAATCGCTGTCTTTTCTACCGACCCGATATCTAGCTCCGAAAACAACGTCGATTCCGTCACGCAGACCCAAAACAGTCGCCACGAGCACTGGTCGATCTACGGCGGGATGGACGTGGTTCGCTTCTACTGGCCGCTAGATGGCGAAATGAACCTCTTTCTTCAAATCTGGCAGCCCCAGCCCGCCGTGAACGAATCGACCTTCCGAATCACATTCCCAGGTGCCACCGGCGTGCTGGGGTGGGAATGCGTGATTCCCTTGGTCGGCAAGGTCCCGCTTATGCTCCGCAAACCAGCCACAACGGACATCATCGAGGTCGCTGCAGATCCGTTCTCGGTTGAAGTTGAGGCAATATACTTCTAATGGACAACAACCCTTCCAAGGCCCCCGCTGCCGCCGAAACCCAAAAACAGGCTCTTCGCGACTCTGATCCGGCCGCGAAAGTGCTGTTCACCAAGATGTTTGAGCAGCATTTCCTTCGCCCAGGAATGGGCATAAGCACCCAGACTTGGGACCCGATGACGGGCATCCGCCGCCAGCAGCAGCGCAGGATGGCAGAGGGCGCCACAGCCAAGGAGCGTATGCGCCTCTTCGAGTCAATCGGCGGTGATCGCGAAGGCATGGAGAAGGTCTTTGCACGCGCCTACACTTCACCAGAACGGGCGTTCATGCTCGTAGGGAAAGGATAGCGATGGGAACACAAGCCTCAGGTCTACTTGGTAGCAGTGGAGTTTCTCAGACGGCCATGGACCAGCAGTTCCAGGCCCAGTCGCCGACCCTAGTCGGCGGCCGAGAGGGCGAGTCGGGCATGATGGGTGCCCTGTCGCGGGGCATGGACAAGGCCAAGATGGTCTCGAGCTTCATGGGTGACAACGAGCAGGAGCGAATCGCCAACCTGAAAGCCTTCACGGCCCTAACCAAGGACATCGGCGGCGTGACGACCGCGCTCTCGCAGTCGACCCTCATGGATCGTATCATGAAGGAGGGCACCAAACCGATGACCACGATGGGCGGTGAGGGCGGCCCATCGGGGGGAATCGCAGCGATTCCCAAGACGTTCGATCCCGCGATGGCTCAGGGAATCATGAGCCGTCTTGGCTTCAAATAGGAGGAACAAATGGGCCGCGCACTAAAGAACACCCGCCGTGGTGGAAACACCCAAAAGAAGCCGCCGAAGGTCAAGTAAGTGTCCGCTCTCTCAGGGGTCATTCCAGGCGCTCCGGTCCACCTGACTGCGGATGACCGGAAGTGGCTTTCGCAGTATCTTGCCAGTGAACTGGAGGAGGCATTACAAGTACATGAGCTTAAGCTCGAATGGATCGACGAATCCAATCGCCTCTATCTGGGTGACCCCCTTACCTCGAGAAAGACGTTTCCGTGGGACGGCGCTGCGAACCTAGTAATCCCTTTGGTTGGCATCACTGTCGATTCGATCGTCGCCCGCATTATCAACACAATCTTCGCTGTGCAACCGTTCTGGTCGGCACAGGCGCTGATCAAAGACCTCGAGCCCGTCGTCCACCCCCTGCAGGACTTCATGGAGTGGTCCCGCACAAACGAGCTTGACCTGTATGCTCAGGTTCGCTCTTGGATCGTTGAGGTCGTGAAGCACGGGTGGGGCTACCTCAAGATCTACTGGGAATCCTTCACACAGCGAGGCTTCGCAATCGAGCGAGGTGCAGCGCGCGCGAAGGATCGAATCATCCGGCGCCCCCAGATCCAACATGTCCTTCTGGCCGATATCATTTGCCAGGCGGGCATCGAGGACGAGCTCAATCAGGCCGAGTGGATCTCTCATCGCATTCGGCTCACAGATGGGCAGCTGCGGTGGCGCAAGCATGACCAGGTCTACACAGAGGTCGACAAGATCCTCGCCCACAAGGCAGAGATGACCCCGATGGAGGAAAAGGTTCTTGAGAACGAGCTCGAAAAGGAGGCCACTCGTCCTCGAGACAAGCTCAACACCCTCTACGAGATCTATGCTGATCTTCCTGTTGGCGGCAGTGATCTTCCTGTGCCGATAATGCTCACCTGGCACCACGAGACCAAGACCATCGCTCGCTGCGTGTACAACCCCGACATTATGGGCCGTCGTCCCTTCAAGAAAGGCAAGTTCATCGACCGAGAAGGAAAACGAGATGGGCTCGGTATCTCACGTCAACTTTGCCTCATCCAAGAGGAAATCTCCACGCTCCATAACCAGCAAGTCGACAACGCCACCCTTGCCAACACGCGATGCTTCGTTGGAAGGCGAGGTGTTGTTAGAAATGGAACTCGTGTTTGGCCGGGAAGATTTCTTACCGTGCCGGACCCCGCACGGGATATTGTTGCCCTCCAGATGGCCGATGTGTACCCCTCGATGCGCCAACTTGAGACATCTTGCCTTGCGTACGCTGAGCGGCGATCGGGTATTGCTGACTATCAGCTTGGTCGAGAATCTAACGTTATGGGGAACAGGGCAACAGCAACTGGAACCCTCGCCCTCATCCAAGAAGGAAACCGAAGATTTGACCTGAACGTCCGCGACATTCGCGACTGTCTTGGGGGAGTAGGTAAGCAGCTTCTGCTGCTGAATGCCCAGTTCCGGCCCTCGGGCATGGCGTACTTCGTCAAGGGCCAGGATGGGGAGCTGATCGAGAACGTCCTGAACCTGCCTGACGAGTTCATAGCTGATGGCATTGGGATGGAGCTAACTGCTTCGACTGCGACGATTAACCGCGAAATCGAGAAGCAGGGCCTCATGTCAATGATGGGAACTCTGACCCAATACTATCAGCAGCTCATCCAGATCAGTGGCATTGCGATGAATCCTCAGACGCCGCCACCCGTGCAGCAATTGGCCTTGCAGATGGCCGACGGTGCTCGGTACCTAATGTCGATGATCGTTCAGACCTACGAGATCCGGGCCGTCGACACCCTACTGCCGCCGAGCCTGGCCGACCAATTGGAGGCCGATTCGAATGCCAACCCACCGCCTGGAGGACCTCAAGGAGTCCCTGGACAGAATCAGAACGGAGCCGGAGTGGCAAACCCTGTGGGAGTACCTCCTGGAGGCCCGCCAGGGATGCCTCCTCCAGCTGCTGGATAGCCAGTCGTGGGAGGAATTCCGAGAGAAGCGAGGCGAGATAGCTGCACTTAACCAGTTCATCGAGTTTGGCGATGTACTACTAGAGCGCCTGGAACAGGCGTACGTAGAGGCACAGAATGATAGACAAAGATTCAGAGGAGACGGAGGATACTCAGGACGAAGCAACGGAGAAGGAAGCTGACGTAAAGTCAGAGTCCGACCGCATTGCTCGCCTGGAGGCCGAAAACCAGGAAATGCGTGGTGTCACGCAGCGCAGTCTCGAAGAGGCTGCTGCGGCGCGGGGCCAAGTCAGCGTGATCCTGGAGCAGATCCAGCGTGCGGCCAACGCTGGTAATGTCGACGCCCAGAAGCAGGTCAAGTCGCTTCGGGACAAGTTCGACGAGGACCCTGTCGCTGCCATGAACGAGCTGGTGACGCTCAGGGTGGGGCCAATCGTGCAGGAGTACTTCGGACGCACGGCTGATACGGAACGCGAAGCGGCCCGGCAGCAGCACGGCAAGATGTTCGACAAGTACGCCGACGAGATCGACGAGTTCATGCGCGACATGCCGCTGGACGTGAAGGCAAAGCCTGGATCGTACACGGCTGCTTTGAAGTACGTGCGCTCCCAGCATCTGGAAGAGGAAGTTGAGGAGGCACGTAAACAAGAACGAGAGCGTGCTTCGCAGCCAGAAGGCGCCAGCTTGGCTGAGACAGAAAGCCGCAAGTCGCGGCCGGTCTCGCGTGAGGAGCGTGAGATCATGAAGGCGTTCGAGATGACCGAGGACGACTGGTCCAAGTGGGGAACAGCCGACGGGACCCGTCCTCGCAAAGAGAAGGGGCGCAGTAAGGCGGCGTAATGGGAATCGAATTCGTCAAGGACGAGGCGGACAAGAGGATGGCCGCAGGCATCTACGATCCGCTGCACGTCGAAGGTAAGGACCCTCGATTCCACTATCGGTGGATTCGAAAGGAACGGCTCAACATGGCTCGCAAGCGCGACTTCCTCGGATACGAGATCGTCGGCGACGGGCCAGAGTCGGGCGTGTGCAAAGACAACACGCCCATGAAGGCAGGCGAGAGTGTGGTGGGGGCGGTGGAGGTCGGCGACCTGGTGCTCGCGCGGATTCCGAAGGAGCTGCACGAACAATACAGGGCACGGAACAAAGCCAAGATCGACGCTCTGGCAACTGGCGTATCCGCGAGCTTCAAGGCGGCGGTAGGCGGCGGCCGGGCGTACGAGGAGCACAAGGACGTTCCGGGCTACGCGGGAAGCGTGGAACGGGGCGACGTGGACCTGGAGGATCTGCGATGAGACAACTTGAGCAGCAGATGACCGTGTCGGGCAACAGTCCCCACACGCTCACGTTTCCAGAGGCTGCATCCCAGACGTTCGAGGTTGGTGCCCCTGTGGTACTCTCGGCATCTGGGACCGTGCAGGAAGCCGCGACAGGGGCCGCGTCTGTCGTCGGCGTTGCAGCCGCAAACGCATCGGGCGTGACCGGTAGGGGTTGCCCGGTGTGGATCGCCAACGACGATACGCTGTTCGGCGTGTCGATGCCAGGTGGCGTGCAGGCCGACATCGGCAAGCTCGTTACCATCCGGAAGACCGGCGCCCTGTGGGACGCCAATCGCGCCGTGGTCGGGACCTTCCTGGTCATGGAGATCGGGCAGTCGCTGCCCCCTGGACAGGTGATCGCGCGAGGCAAGTTCCTCGAGAGCGCGACTCAGCTGGGGAAGGCGGCGTAAGCGATGGTCAACGTAACAGGTGCATTCAGTCACCTTCTCGCCCCAGGGCTCCGCAAGGTCTTCTTCCAAGAGCTGGAAGCGCGCCCTGCAGAGTACAGCAGGATTGCCAACCAGGAGAAGTCTTCCAAGGCGTACGAGGAAGACCTCGAGGTTGGCGGCTTGGGAAGCATGCCCATCAAGCCAGAAGGCCGGGGCATCGTGTACCAGGACTTCCGGCAGGGCGGGAAGAAGCGCTACACGCACATCACGTACGGGCTGGGCTTCCGTGTCACCCTGGAGATGATGGAAGACGACCTGTACAACGTGATGAAGAAGAACACGCGCGAGCTGAGCAAGGCTGGTAGCAATGCTCGCGAGGTCGCGTTCTTCAATATGCTCAACAACGGCTTCACCACCGAGTTCGGGTTCCCGAAGTTCGGCGTGAACGAGCCGCTGTTCAGCAACGCCCACACCAAGCTCGGTGGGGGAACCGGATCGAACCGGGCGGCGACCGACGCAGACCTCTCGCCCACTTCCCTGGAGGCTGCGATCATCTCCTTCGAGTCCCTGACCGACGAGATGGATATCCCCGTGGTCATCAAGCCGAAGCTACTGGTCGTAGGGCCGCAGCTGAAGATGACTGCTCGGGAGATCCTGGGCTCGGAGTTCCGGCCGTACACCTCGAACAACGAGATCAACGCGTTGCGCGAGGAGGGCCTGGACTACATGGTCGGGCACTACATCGTGGACCCGGACAGCTGGTTCCTGCTGGCTGGCAAGGGCGACCACGACCTGAACTTCTTCGAGCGCCAGGCCGTTCGGTTCCAGAACGGAGACGACTTCGACTCCGGCGACGCGAAGTTCAAGGCTTTCCAGCGCTTCTCGACGGGTGCTGGCGAGTGGCGCGGAGTCTACGGCTCCCAGGGGGCCTAAGGGAGGCCAACATGCCACTTGGCAATCTGTATCCACGGCTCGTGAGCACGTATGGGTCCGACAAGCAAAAGAGCGGACTCGGTGTGTTCGGCGTGCTCACGACCTGTGGCACTCTGTCCTTCTCTACCCCTGCGGGTGATTTCTGGATCTACCTGAATGGCACAGGTCCAGTTACCCCCATGTGGGGAGGGTACAGCGAGGTCATGACCAACCCCGGCGGAGGTGTTGCGCTGGGAACAGCAGTAGCCATCACCCCGACCGAGCTCGATCGAGTCGAGGGTATCACAGTGCTTGGGTCTGGACGAGTCTCAGGCGCTGCGGTGATCCAGGGACCAAAGCCGGCCCTGGGTCTGATGAGGAACAACGGGCAAGACATCGTCTATCTGTTCGCTCTCCCGAACGGGGACCTGCGGATGGGTAGCGAGGCCGAGTGGCTCGCGGGAGCTGGTGGGACCCTTGTGGCTACTATTGCTCCTTCGGGTTTCGGGGATACTCGCCGGGAAGGCGCGAGCCTCTTGGGGAGCAATACCCGCCCGGATACCTACAACGGTGTGGTCATCGCGTCTAGCGGGGCGCGGGGTGCAGGGCTCCTCCTGGCCTCTGGCGACCACAAGGCCGTAGTTGCGATGTCAGCGGACACCGCAACAACTCTGAAGTTCGAGCAGGCACCTGCCTGGCTCGCGGCAGCGTAATGGACGAGCGGTACCGCATAGAAATCGAGCACACTGGGGAGTGTTGGGAGGTGCGGTTTCCGCAGCTGGTGGGTTGCGTCGGTCGTGGATTCACAGTAGAGGAAGCGATTGACGCAGCCCGCTTTGCACAAGAGGACCATCTACTTAGATTCGCAGACGCACAGAGGTGGGGTGAACAGTGTCGTTGAAGCTAGCATCTTTGCCTCGGTTGCGACGTGAGGACGACCTTCTTCAGTGGGCACGCGAGCTTGTTGACGTTCTGGAGCGAGTCATTCTGGAGATCGACAAGACTCTCGAAACGAAAGTTGACAAGCCATGAGCCTAGGTGAAGTTGGGAGCGATTACCCGGGACCCGTATTTCCTCGAAAGGGAGAGGAGTGGTTCGAGTGCTACATTTGCGGGTTTGACTTCCCGATGAGCGAGTCTCGTCGCCACTACAAGAGCCAGCGACTGGTCGATGCGGCTTGTGATGACGAAAAGACTCATTCCGACTACATGGAGGAACTTGACGTTCCGAAGGAAGGACCGATCGAGAACGAGCAGCCAGTTAGCTGCCAGGGTCCAGCCGTGGATGACAACTGGTACGGCGGGATCTGGTACGAGATGGAGTGGTACGGGACCGGCGACCCGTGCGAAAGGAAAGACTGATGGGCGCGATTATTGAGCGGTCAGTCAAGAGAGGCAATGTCCTAAGCTTCGATGAGTCCTACAGACTGGGGTACAAAAGTGCATGGGCAAGCGAGGTCGACGCGGACTTCGACATCCTCTTTAACGCGTGGAACTTTGGCCTTGATGGCACAATGGCTCTTGCTGACGGCAGCGTCACTAGCCCTAAGCTTGCTGGCAACTCTGTTACCGAGCCCAAGATCGCAGCCGGCTCGGTTACGGATGGTAAGATCGTTTCGGTCTCGTGGTCAAAGCTAACGGGCGTTCCGGATCTGTCGGCCAGCGGCCCTGCGGGCGGCGTGTTGACGGGAACGTACCCGAACCCCGGGCTTGCGGATCACGTCGTCAACGAAGACAACCTTGTCAATGAGGCAGTCACGGCTACGAAGATCGCCGACGGCGCGATCACAAGCCCGAAGCTCGCAGCCGGTGCTGTAAACTTCCCGTCTATCGGTAACGGCGAAGTTGGCCGCATCAAGATCTCGGCTGACGCGTGGCTGTCCCCGATACCTGTCGCCGGTGACGTCGGGAAGGTTCTAACCGTAGCGGCTGGCCCCACGCTGCAGTGGGTAGCTGGCGGCGGTGGAGGCGGAGCGCCAACGGGACCTGCTGGCGGCGATCTTACCGGGTTCTATCCGAATCCTTTGATCGGCCCTGGTCGGGTTACCAACTCGATGATCGCCACGGTAGACTGGGCGAAGGTAACTGGGGCTCCGACCTCGTTCCCGCCGTCAGGGTCTGCTAGCGGGTCGTTGTCGGGCGTGTACCCGAACCCCAGCCTGGCGCTGAGTTCGGTGGGCCAGACGCAGATCGTGAACGGTGCGGTCGTACGAGCCAAATGCGCGGCGGATTGCTGGCTGCCCCCGATCCCGACTGTCGGAGATACCGACAAGGTTCTGACGGTGCAGTCGGGGCCTGTGCTTGCGTGGATCACACCGGCGGGTGGGAGTGGCGGAGCACCATCGGGACCCGCTGGCGGAGACCTCGGCTCGACCTACCCGAATCCTACCGTCGTCAAGGCGAGTTCGGGCTTCACGGTGTCAGCGGGCTCGGTGGTGCTGCCAAGCACCGACCCGAACACGCTTGTCTGGGGCTCGCGCACGCCGAGAGGTCGCCTGTATCACAATCCCACCGCCGACGTACTGGGCTTGCGCGTCAACGCGACGCAGGCGGGTGTCGCGGACAACGCCGCCCTGGCAGGCTGGAACCTGCGCTTCAACCTGACGCTCGGCACGGACGCCTTCTCGATCGACCGCACGCAACCGAGTGGTGGCGGTGGGGCCGCGACAGGCTCGCTGCTGACGGTCGACGGCACGGGCACGCTTGCCATCAAGAACGCTCTTACGGTCGCACTCCCGACCCACGGTGCCGCGACGGGCGGCATCGAGATGTATGCGCCCACCAGCTCGCCCTCCCGCCTCCGCATCGGCAACAACACCCCCGGCAACTTCCAGATCTACTCGAACGTCCAGATGAACAACGTGCTGGACGACGCCACGAAGCCTGGCCTGGCGTGGCTGTTCGATGCACCCGCTCGCGAGTTCGGCTTCTACTCGACGCCGGCTGGGGCGAACGCATCGTGGAACTACATGTGCGCCATCACCCCTACAGGCATCGCCCTGCCGACTGCGGGCGCAGCGGTCATAGTGGGTCCCACGGCAACGAAGGGGCGCATGCTTGGGCATGCGACCACGGATGGGGTTCTGGAACTGACCGCGAACATGTCGATGAATGCGGCAGGGGTCCGGGCGCAGGACACGCCGGCGCTGCCGTCATGGATGGCGCGGCTCAATACCTTGACGGATGCGTTTGAGGTCTGGCGCTCTCCACCCGGCTCGGTGACGTTGGGGAACGTGCTAAAGGTCGCGGCAGCAGGCGACCTCTCCTTGGGAGCTCCGATCCAGACGCAGATCAGCACGACGCAACCTGGTCCTGCTACGTTTCTCTACTGCAACAATGCCTACGCGCCGCAGGACGCTGCAAAAGCCTCGCTAACGATGGTCATGGATTGCGCGGTGACGCCGAATCCAGGGTTCTATTTCTATTTCCGCACGCTCGGTGGGGCAGCAGCCATCGGCACCCAGATCGCGCAGATCAATTCCGGGGGCAACCTTATCATCAGTGGACCAACCGGCCAGAAGTCCACGGGTACCACCTGGAGCAATCCTTCTGACCGGCGAATCAAGGACGAGATCGAGGACTACACCGCGGGCCTCGCAGAGATCTTGGAGCTCCAGCCACGCACCTTTGTCTATAATGGCAAGGGAAATTCTACCTCGGGATTGCGTGGCTGGGGCTTCATCGCAGACGAAGTGGAGCCTGCCATGCCGATCATGGTCGGTACGACGGCTGTGCGGCTCGAGGAAGACGACGAGGAACTAACGGACATCCAGACGGTCGACCAGTCGAACCTGATCCTTCTGCTCGTCAACGCGGTGAAGGAACTGACGAATAGGGTCGTGGCCTTGGAGGCGAGATGATCGAGAAAGTCATACGCGCTAGGCGAGAACAACTCGTCGATCTCTTGAAGAACCTAGGGAAACAGGAGGAGGAGCTTGTAGGCCAACTGGATGCAGTTAGGACTCAAGCACACCGAGTCCAGGGCGCCCTAGCTCTCTGCGACGAGCTGTTGAAGGAGAACGCAGATGAACGTCCAGACCTACGGGGATCTGAAAACGGAAGTGGTCAAGAGACTGGGGAACCGCCAGGACCTCTCGACCCGGGTGGACCAATGGTTGATGGACGCGTTCACGGAGCTGACACAGGCACCGAAGGCTAGCTTTCGGGAGCTTGATGCTCTGTATGAGTTCGTCGCCCCAGCCAACGGGCCTCGAGTAGCTGTCCCCGCAGACTTCTGGTTCATCCTGTCGCTCCGCGATCCCACGAGGAAGCTCGACCAGGTTCACTGGCAGGTGCTCGATCGTACGTATCGGACACTGGGGATTCCGACCCGGTTCGCGCGATACCAGGACAACCTAGAGCTCGATCCGATCCCCGCGCAAGATCACCAGATGATCATGCGGTACCGCCGCCGGCTGCCCAAGCTGGTGGACGGGATGGCGATTCCGCTTGAGCGTGAGTGGCACGAGATCCTGGTGGTTCTCACCGTGGCCAAGGGCCTAGAGGCTCTGCAACGATTTGAGGAGGCTCTACCGTACAAGGGAGCTGTGGATGCTGCGTTGGGGCAGAGGCAGGACAACCCGCTGCTGGAAGACGATGGATACGAGACGACCATCGGCGTCCGGTTCAGGTAGCCGCTTCAATAATTGAAGGGTCAAGAGAGTGGGCGCGCAGAACTACACCAGAAACCTCATCCCTATGAAGGGGTTGTACACCAGCGCCGTGGCCGACATGATCGGCCCGGAGTACACCCCGTGGTGCCAGAACGTACGCTTCCGGTTTGGGAACGTCCTACGGCCGCCAGGGCGCTCGCGCGTGATGCAGGTTATTGCAACGCGAAGTCTTATGGACTTCAACACTCAAACGGACGCGACAGGCGAGAAGTCCTTGATGGCCCTCGGGGCCAGTACACTCGCCGACAACGTGGTCTTCTTGTACAACGAGGCTAGCTACACGTTCAACAGCACGGCGATCCCGGTAGACTTGGGAGTCGATTCCGATTGGAACGTACGCTTCTCGTCGACGCAGGGTGAGGAGCGACTGTTTGTCTGCCGGGCCTCGGCCGTGTCCGCGGTGCATAAGAGTGCCCCGAATATAAATACCATCGAGGTCCTACCATCCCCGAAGGGATGCTTCCTAGAATACTTCAACAACCGCGTGATCCTCATGCGGCTCCTGGATCAGCAGCCCGACACGGGTCAGGGCGTTAGTGGGGCGAGCCGGATTCACTGGTCGAAGCAGGGAGACTACACGAAGTGGGGAGCAACGGGAGGCGAGGGTGGATTCCTCGAGCTCTACGACGGAAGCGTGGAGCCGATAACGGGGGGAAAGCGACTCAATGATAGGCTCGCGGTCTATAGGAAGGATTCGATCACTGACCTCGTGGTAACAGGTATCGACACGGCTCCCTTCCTGCCGCAGCCTCGAGTCAACGGGCTAGGTTGCGCGTTCCCGTGGACGTTGGCTAGCGCGGGTCAGTTCCATATCTTCGTCGCCAATGACTTCAACGTGTACATGTGGGATGGAGCGAAGTTGAGCCCGATCGGTACGCCGATCCATTCCTACATTCGGCAGCTGGTCGACGTCGACAAGGATTTGCCAGACACCGTAGACTGGCAGACTCTCCCATTCGCCACGATGTTCATGGCCTTCAAGGAGTACCACCTAGCGATCCCACAGAAGAACGGAGATGTAGTTGTTCTGATCTACGACTACCTTCGGGACTCGTGGACCCGCGATATCATCCCGGGCCTGACCGCGTTCTACGAGTGGCCGCAAAAGATAAGCCAGAATGCGGCCCGTGTCTTCGATCTTGCGACGTACCCGGAGATCTTCCCGACCCTGGTAGCGGGCCATAGTCACGACTTCTTTATCATAGACGAGCGGATCGTTGGGGACTACGTGCAGGCCGACTCAACGGGCGGAGTAGAAATGTTCTTCGACACTCCTGATATGTACTACGGCAAGGAGGCGGCGACTAACGGGACACTCGAACGTATCATGGTATCGCAAAACCATCCGGTACGCCTTCAGGAAGCTCCGTATTTCGTCGAAGTAAGTGTTGACCGGGGCAAGACGTTCACGACCCCGCCGCCTGTGGTTCCTCTATATTCACACCAGGGCTTCGAGTTCGTGGACTTCAACGTGACGAGTCCTGTTCGGAGGTACCGATTCCGGTACCCCGCCAGCTCGAGTGGCGCGAAGCCAAGCTGGAGAGCTTACACGGATCTGTTCATTCCTTCTGGCGAGTTCTTCCCCACCAGGGGGCCGATCGAGGCTCCGTTTGGTATCTGGGACAAGACTCACTGGGATCTCTGTCTGTGGGGGTGAGATGGCTAACATTCAGCGGCCGCTAAAGACCTTCGGGACTCGCGAGTACGTAAGTGAAGTAGCTGCGGCGCCTGGTAACGAGGCGCCTATTCTCTCGTCGGAAGTAGACCTGGACCTAAACACCATCTACGATGCTTGGAACCAACAGGGCTCGAACATCAAGCCCGGGAGCGTTGTAGACGGAATGCTGGGCCCAGGCTCGGTCGGGCTTTCGAACATGAAGCCCAACTCCGTAGACAGCAGCAAGATCGTCGATGGTAGTATTGCGGCGGCCGACTTGGGTCCTGGCTCCGTAACAACCGATAAGATCCTAGATGCCAACGTCACCAAGGCCAAGCTTGAAATCGGCGGGTCAGTCTGGGATATCGGACATCACCATCGTTCACGCGACAACATCGACATCGGAGCGACGGGCGGACACGCCGGCTACCTGTCTGTGCCCATCATTCGAACCCACGGTAGTACCTTTGCTTCCTTTCTCACCGTGCGGGTCTACCTGATGGGGACGGCTGTCGTCTCGGGTGGGCCTGGGATCGACGTCCACGCGCAGCTGGTACGGGACGGCTCGGAGATCGTTGCCGACATGTATGGGTTCGCACAAGGCTCCGCGGCGGGCAACCCAGTGCCCCAGGAGCTGCCTTGGACGATCTTCTACGAGTCTGTCATAGGGACTCTCGACACACTCGATCACAACTACACGGTAAACGTGTTCTCCCTCGGCCCTACCGTTCTGGGGCGCCTCAGGGCTGGCAACCTGACCCTGATCGCTTGTACCTGACATGGAATACCGACCGCTAGTTCTGACCAACGGGAAGATCGAGGAACTGTGGAACCGCATGAAGCTGTATCCACAGGTCTTCGATGACGTCATTCCTCGAACAATGGAGGCATTTCGGGAGAACTTGCTGGCCCCGACGAACCAGTTCTACGAGTTTGTGGAGGGCGAAGACGTAATTGGTCTTGCGGCTGCGACACAAGTGAGGCCGAAGCTCGATGCTAACTTGCACTTGGTCATGTTCGACCGGCGGTTGCGAGGGCGAGAGCCGATCATAACGGAGGCACTCCAGGAGTTTGCCGTACGGGCGAAGCTCCGTAGGATGACGGTTGTGCTGCCGGAGGACAACAAGACAGCCATCAAGCTCGTGTTGCGGCTTGGGTTCAAGCCAGAGGGCGTGATGAGAAAGGCTCATGTACGCGATGGAATCTACCGAGACTACCACATTTTCGGAATCCTCCTCGAAGAACTCTTTCATTGCGACGGCGACGGAGAAGGACTTTCAGATCCTGGCAGTAATGGGGCAAGTGTTTGCGGGGATGTACGGCCAGGGGATAATGAAGTTCGACCCGACGGTGTTCGTGAGGAAGATGCAGGAGTTCATGAAGGGGGGCATTGGGATAGTACTGTGCGCCCATGAGAACTTCGAACTCAAAGGGGCGATTGCAGGAGTCACGTACGAGAACGTCTTCGATGGTGGCATATGTGCCTCTGAGCTGTTCTGGTACGTGTGGCCTGGGGCGGAAAAGGGAACAGGCACGCGGCTACTCCAAGCGTTCGAGGAGTGGGCCAAGTTCCGCAAGTGCACCCGAGTAACTATGGCGCACATGGACCACAACAAGGCCAGTGAGCTGGGCCAGTTCTACACCAGGAACGGGTACCTGCCGTTCGACTCACAGTACGTAAAGGCAATATGATCCCGTACTTCTATGCCATCGACGACGCGCTCCCGCAGGGCGAGTTCGAGATACTGCGAGAGTACAGTCGATTGGTACCGTATGAGGATCGCAAGGGTCCTGACGGAGTAATCTACCAGGGCGTGTCGGCAGAGGTGCCCGAGTGCGTTAAGGAGCAACTGACGCACCTACTGTCGTGGCTGGTGGGTTCTCGAGTAATCATCAAGATCTGCGCTTTTCGGTTGTCGATAACTGGAACGGTGCCCCCGCAGTGGGCACACAGTGATCTATCTGTCTCTCGCTTCGCGTCTTTCCTCTACATTAACCCCTCCCCTGGGGGCACCGTTCTACTGCGCCACAAAGAGACCGGAATGTTCGCGCACCCGAAAGACGAATATGAACTGGCGGTTCTCCAGCGGGACCAGAGCAACGTGGATGCGTGGGAGATCCGTGCGAAGGTTGATTGCGCACCGAATAGGATGATCGTCATCAGGAGCGAATTGCTCCACGCAGCGCTTCCCGTCTATGGGCATGGCTCAGGTCCAGAGGATGGTCGATTGATCCTGTGGACTTTCTTCGACTAAGGAGGAACGATGGCACTAACAACGGCGGCGGTCGTATCGGCGGTGGCTGCGACGGCTGCGGCAGGCGCAGGCGCTGCGCAATCGGCGGGCGCTTTCGACGAGGGAACACCGGGCGGTAGAGACCCCAAGATCTACCGCACGCCTGAGGATCCCCAAGATCGTGCCATGAAGGACTACTCGTACCGCATGGCGATGTCGAACATCGACAAGCAGTACCCTTCGTTCATGGAGTTCTTGCAGAGCGGGGGCGATCAGGCGAAGTCGAAGTTCGACCTCACGGTTCCCGAGATGACGCCCGAGGAAGCCGCGGCTTTGCACTTCACGGGTGGACGCGGGGAGAACATCCCTGAGATGACCGACGAGGACATCGCTAGGGGCTCGATGAAGCCCGAGCAACGCTTGTACCTGGCGCGCGTGAGGGCTCGAGACGCGTGGGCAAGCGGGCAGAAGCCGGGTGCATGGGCCGCTCGAGGCGAGAACGCTTGGAGTCGGATTCACAGGTTCGAAAAGAAGGCCGACCAGCTGTCGGAGATGCCAAGCACGCCGGCGCGGGACGCGAGGATCTCAAGGCTTCGGGAGAAGCGCGCTGGTACGATGGGCCGCTGGGGAGTAACTGAGGAGGACGTCTGATGGGCGTACAACAGTCGCAGCCTGGAACATCTGGCGGCGTACAGCAATCGCAAGCTAGTACCAACGCGGCAATCGCGCCGGGCTACGTTGGGCCAGGGGAAGCGGGAACCAACTACGCGGCGATGCTCGGTAAGGAGTACGGGGGCATCGAGAACAACACCACCAATCGCTTCGAGGACATGTTCAGCAAGTATGTCGACGTAGCGAACCGCGAGGCTGGGCGCCAGGCGTCGCAGATCGGCGAGTCGCTGGGCTCACGCGGCGCCCTTTACAGCAGCGCGAACCTGCAGCAGCAAGCGGACCTACGGCAGAAGACTTCGCAGGACATCGCTGCCAAGGGCGCTGAGTTCCAGACGACGCTCGAGGACCAGAGACAGAAAGCCCTGGGCCAGGTCTTCGCAGGCCAAGCGGGTGTGGCGCAGGCTGAGATGGGCGGTAGAGAGGCGGCGATGGCCCGCGTGTTTGCGGACTTCATGCGCCGGTCGGATGTGCCGCCTTGGGCAAACGTGATCGCGCAGACGGGAGCAACCAGACCGAGTAGCGGTAGCTACGCCGTGTGAGGTGAATCATGCCAATTGTCGATCTCGCTGGGGCTGCCCAGGACCGCAAGATGCGGCAGATCATGATGATGCAAGAGCTCAGGAACAAGTCCGGGGTCTTTAGCGGACCATCTGAGCTTGAGCGGGTGCTGGAGGCGCAGGCTGAAGAATCACGAAAGCTTCGCGACGAGAACCGCAAGACGTACGAGTTTTCCTCGCGGATGGACCAGCAGGCGAAAGAGCACGCGGAGAAGATCAAGGAGTTCGAGCAAGTCCACGGGCTCAGGGAGCGGCAGCAAAACTTCAACGAGTGGGAGTCTACGGAGCGCGTTAAGCGCGAGCAGGAACGAGGCGGCCGCGAGGAGAAGAGCCTCGGCCTAGAGGAACGCAGGACTGGTGTCACCGAGAGAACGGGCGCGGCCCAAGTCAAGCACGAGGAGGCTGGAACCGCGGCCGAACGCGCGAAGACCGACGCCACAGTGGAGTGGGGTCGCCAGCAGCGGCTCGAGGCGTACAAGAAAATGGCCTTGGAGACTTGGAACCACGGGGTGCAGCAGTACCTCTCGGGGAACAAGCAGATGTTCGACGTCGGGACGGACGCCGGCAGGGCCAACGTCGAGAACATGGAGGCCGCTGGAAAGGTCCTGAACGGCGAAAACTTCCAACTCCAACGGGATAACTATACCGGCCAGTGGACGCCGGACGAAAAAAAGCTCGCCCTCACCATCATGAATGAGAAGGGCGAGCCGAGTGCTGACTTTATCAAAACGATGAACGAGGCTGATAAGCCTGGTACACCGTTTGAGTCTTGGCTAAAGGCAATGAATCAAGCTATCGCTGAGGGTGATACCTTTGGTCAAGAGATGCTCGTGGGCCGAATGAGGAAGGATATCCTCCCAACACTGGGCGAGGCCGAGGGCGGCCTGGTGGATGACTTGGCCAAGAACAAGGATACTGAGGGCGCCGTGCGGATGATCGAGAGGATCACGGGCGCCAGGAGCAAGTCGAAAGCTTCGGCGATCAAGGCTGACAAGATCCAACAGGAACAGAACAGCCTGGTCAACCTGTACTCGACGCTTGGGAATACCATTGATCAGTTCGATAAGCTGGTCGCCCAGAAGAAGGTCCCGGTTGGCCGGTTGCACGTGCCGTTCATCAAGTGGCTTGAATCCATCGAGGTGCAAGATCCCGAGATCGCAACGTTTCTCGGGAACCAGAGGCAGATCGTTTCGCGCTATATCAACGAGGTCACGGGCAAGCAGTCGAACGAGAGTGAGCGCGAAGATCTCAAAAAGGCGCATCCGAACGAGAACGACAACATCAAGACGTTTCGGCATCGGATGCGGGACATGCAGAACAACGTACTGCGAACGTTGCGACAGAACAAGGGCTACTGGGACTCGATCGCAATTGACACGCCCGACCTCGGAGTCCCTCCAATCCCGCCATCCGAAACCGTCAAGCGGTGGGGACCCGGCGGGCTGATCGCAGTAGGCGATCCCAAGAATCTCGAGTACATCGACCGGGGCGAGTTCGTCTCGTACGAGAAGGGCCTGCCGGCATACGCCGCGAAGGTTCGAGCGGGCGAGACAAAGATCGGCGGCGCCAACGAGAGGCGCGACAAGGGCGACGTGAAGGCCACCATGCCGACGCCGACTAGGCCCCTCGCGGACCTGAGCACCGACGAGCTAATGAGGATGAAGGGGGAGGCCCCCGCTAAGCCAGAGAAGAATGCGCTCAAGAAGGACGCCAAGAGGATGCGGCTGGATGTCGAGCGGGACGCCCGTAGTGCGTTCCCGAGCGCAGCGTACCCGGGGATGGCGCGATGACAGCCGAAGAACTTAGGAAGCTACCAGCCGAAGAACGAGCACGCCTCATCAACGAAGAGCTGGCCACACGGACTCCAGCGCCTACGGGCGGAGGGGCAGCCGCTGCGTTTGAGGGCGGAACTGTGCCGCCTGCCACGGCGGAGAACGTACCGAACCCTCTGTTGGCAGAGGACAGCTTCAAGAAGAACCTCGCAATTGGGGCGGGTAGCCTCGCGGCTGAGGAGGCGACTCGTAGAGTTGTGTCCCCGGTGCTAGCTCGCGGGGGCATGGTCGGCAAGGCGGCCGCGGTCGCAGCTCCCCTAGTGGCAAGTGGCGCTGTCGGCGCTGCTGCCGAACTTGGCGCTGGTTTGGCCTCGGGTCGAGACGACTCGTTTGCTGACGCAGCAAAGCACGCAATTCCCACGGGCATCGAACAGTTCATGGGGGCTGCCACGGGTGAGATGGGTAGCCGGCTGATGAAAATGATGCCGGTGGACCCCCGTATTGCGCCCGAATGGCAAAGCACGGTGGACACGATCAACAGCCGCGTGCGGGAGGTGTACGAAAAGACCGTCGACGGAAAGCTGATCGAGCAACGCAAGCAATGGTGGAACCCGATGCGTCGGGGCTTGAAGTTGGAGACCATGCTCGACAACACCGAGCAAGCTCGAAAGCTCCGAGAAGCTGGCTACGACCCCGCGATGGCACGGCAGATTGCGGAAGAAGGTGTAGCCGGAATGGGCGATCTCTCCGACAACACGGTCTACCGATGGGCGCAGAACGTCGGGGGCAGCCTCGTCATGAACGCGGGCGAGTTCGAGAAGTGGCGCGGGACTCGAGCCGCCATGCTGCAAGACGCAATCAGCGGGATGGGGGACGTGTACGGTAAGACCATAGATCCCGCGTACTGGGGCTCCGCCATCCACGCCGCGCTCGACGGTCAGCTTCGTTCGGGTCAGATGCTCCGCAACAGCGCCGTGCGAACCATCGGCGAGCTTGAGAGCATGAAAACGGGCGGATCAACCGGGACGGTTGTTATGCCCTGGGGTTTGGGAACTAAAAACCTCAAGATCAACCTCGACCCGGCCAGTCCGCCCGACACGTTACTCGGCAGAATGTCCGACTATGCAAACTGGGATGAGATCGCGTCTACCCGTACCGCCCTGGGATCTCTCGCACTGGACGAGGGTCTGCCAGACGCGCAGCGATGGCGCGCAGCGGAGTTGGCGAAGGCGCTTGACTTTGCGACATTGAAGCGGCTACCCGACGACGCGAAGAAGCTCTACACACAGTTCCAGGACGTCGACAACGACATGAACTCTAGCCAGCTGAACACGGGGTTTATTAAGGGCCTTGTGGGCGGCATGGATAAGCAGGGAGCGAAGAAGTATGCGCTCGATCTGCTCAAGAGGGGCGACGTCTACGACTACAAGCGGCTCGAGAAGGCCCTTGGCCCCGGTTCTGATGAACTCCAGAAGCTCAAGGCTGCGACGGCCGAAGTCGTTACCGAGAACGCCACGAACAAAAACAAGAGCGGCGTGCCGACTCTCAACCCTGCGGCGATGCGGGTCCAGCTCAACCAGCACCAGAAGCTCGGCGGCGCGTACATGGAGGCCATGTTCGGGAAGCAATTTGTGAAGGATTACGAGGGGTACGCCGACGCGCTCGACAGGTTCAACGAGACGGGCCGCACGACCAAGGCCGGCACGACTGCGCTGTCGATGACCCAGCTCGGGAGTATTATTGCACCTGCGGCTGGAGTCGCCGCTAAGCTAGCGCAATTCAATGTGTCGCCCGCACAGGTCGCGGTGGTCACGGCCCTGGCGACCGTGCCGAAGTACGTGGCCCGAGCGATGCTGAAGCCGAAGTCTTCAAGGCTACTCCAGGCGATGGTCAACGCGAAGGACAGCCCACATAGGATAACCCGGCTGAGCACACGGCTCGCCGAGTCGATGGGGATCTCCCCCGAGGAGATTCTTGAAGACATCGGGTTTGGTATTAGCCCGCTCGAGAAGTGGAAGCGCCAGGTTGAGTCGGGCCAAGGACTGATTCCAGCCGACGCTCCCGCCGGCATCAAGATGCTCGCTGATCCCATGGGGACAGTTGCGAATCCCCAGGCGTTGTCAGATCAATAATTGAAGCGGGACGATGTTTACCAGCGGGTTCCTGTTCGGCCTAGGGATGATCTTGGCATCGCTTGCGGTCATCGTTCCGCTTGCGGGCTTCATCCTGTTGATCTCCCTCTTTACAGGCGATAGACCGCGCCACCCCACCCCGCCCTCGGAGGAGGGCTGAGAGGGAAGAACAAGGCTAAAGCAGCAGCTCAGAAAGCACGCGCCTAAGCAAGCACTTTGGTGCGCTTTCATCGAGTAGAGCTGCAACGTCTGTCACAGGATGTGTATGTCCCTTGTCACACATGAAGTTCCACGGCAGCTTGAGCGCGCGGCCGCCTTGTTCTACCCTTACCAGCCTCTCCGGGTCCGGGGGGAGGTGGGGTGGCGCGGATAATAACGCCAGCGCGTCAGCGAACGATTTTTGTCCGACTGCTTCGCGAATATGAAGCAGTAACTCAAACGTTTTAACCCCCCGTCCAGACATAGATATTCGGTTTCGTTTCGTCCCGCTTCATGATTCCGCTTTCGATTAGGGTCTCAACCACGACCCTGAAAGCGTCAGCACGCATCGGGTAGAGTCGCCGCAGCAGTTCGCTGTGAGTGATCCGCTGGGCGCGCTGTACCATTGTCACGGCCCTACTAAGAAATTGTGTCGTCTGATCCCCACCAATCTCCGAGAACGCCGACGGCGCGGTAACCTCGACTTCGTTAAGCGCGAGCAAGCTCGCTTCCAAATGACTCTGCTCTATAACCGTCTTCATCTCCGCACCGGCGAATACCATGCCGAAGCGAAGGAGGTGATCGTGTTTCCTGCCATAGAACCCTTCCATTCTCTTGTCTGTCGGGGGCTCCATAGTGTTATACCAGTTGATGAACCAGGCCCTTGCTTCCGGGTCGAGCTGGAACTCTGCTGCCATCTCCCCGATCTTTGTCAGAAAGATGCAGAGTTCCATTCTGAGATCCAACTCCTCTTGAGTCAGCTCCGGCATCGCGTTCCGGCGATCGGTGTCCGACTTGTAAACGAAGATAACTCGACTCGCGAAGCCCTCCTCGAGTGCACTTGGTGGGATCCCCTTGCTGACCCCATCCGGCGTCGTTGCGGCGATGATGGCGAGAAAGACATTCCGCAACGTATTCTCGCCCCGATTCTTGGTCTTGTACGACCACTCCTCAGGGCAGTCATAGAGGTCAGTGAGCAGATGGATCATCGGCTCACCGTACTGTTGTTTGGTTAAGAACACAGAGAGCTCGCTGCTGTGAACCAAAATGTTCAATGCCTCCGTATTCGCAGCCGGCTCAATATCCTTAAGGAACCGCTCAGGGGTCGTCTTTCCCTTTACCACCATCGTGGTGGGCACGGCTTTCAACAAATCGACGCCGATACCGATCGCGGTGCTTTTGCGACACCGCGCCGAACCAGCTACCAGTATTGTGAAGAAGTTCGGAAAGAGTTTGTAGTAGCCCCGGTTCAGCCAGCACTTTCTCCCCATCGCTGCGCCGACTATCGTCATTGCCGTGAACAGGTGGAACTCCGCTGGACTCTCCTGCTTCGCCGTGTACTTCAGATACATGTCCAGGAAGCTTGCGCTCATCTGTGCAACTCGACTTTTTTGATGTACCGGATAGCTTCTTGTACAACTCCCTCTCGCTCCTGCTCATTGGCAATGTAGGGCTCCGTCTTGATGTAGTGGCCGTACTCGTTGAAGCCTACCCAGTATTCCCCCGATTTCACTAGGATCCTGGCTATGGATGTCAACTTCATAGAGACTCCCCCAATCGTACCCGATCTTCAACTCGACCGGAATCGTAATGGTTCCTCCCCACGTCTCTACAGGTGTGGTCATGGCCTGCTCGAGTTCTGCTAGCCCTTTCCACGCTTCTTCTTCCGGGATTTCCGCGACGATGGAGTCATGGACTTGGGCGAGAACAGACCTTCCGTTTCGAACGAGAGTCCGAACTCCTTGATTGGTAACGGAGACAATTGATGACTGAGGTCGCTGTGCGTATGCTTTGCGGAAGAGTTCCTCATCCATTCGGTCAAGGAACAAACGACGGCGCCCGAAGGCGTCGTGCACACAACGTGTGGCTCGGACAATTGACCGAATACGAGGATACCAGATACTCCTGAGTTCGGGAGCGAGAGCGTGGTAGGACTCGATAAGGAATTCTGCCTTTTGCTTTGCGCCCCAGAGTCCTCTGATTTCGATGTCATCTATGTTTACCCCCGCTAGTCTTAGGATGATGATGAGCTTCTTCCACGCCATCCCGTAGTTACTGGCATGCGTGACCGTCTTAAACGTCTTGTACAACAGCTCGTCGCTCTTGGTGACGACTTTATTCAGTGTGCGCGTTGCGAACTCGCAGTAAGGATTGATCAGAGCGTTTGTATACAGTTGTTGAAGATGGGGCGATTGGCTATCAAAAGCTACGAACATCGCCTCCGCTCGCTTGAGGTCCCCTTGGATCAGAACCATCCCGGGAGCAGCGATGAACATCTTCCGCGCTCGCATCGGGATGTTCTGGAGCTGGGGTCCCTGACCTCGTCCCCGACTGCTCAACCGCCCAGACTTCGTGCCGTGAATTAGGTAGTTCGCCTTGTACCTATCATCCGGCCCAGTCTGCATAGACAGGAACCCGCTGAGCATAGTACGTCGCTCGCGTACATCCAGGATCTGCTTGAACAGATGGGCGTGCTGAGTAGAGTCGTAGGACAGTTTGCGGAGTGTGTCCTCGTCAGTAGAAGGTAGACCAGTTCTGGTGATTTTGAGCTTCGGTAGCCGTAGCTCGTCGTGTAGAAGTCTTCGCAGGTCAATTGGACTACGGACGTTAATATCGAATCCGACTGCCTGGTTGAGTTGAAGTTGTAAGTATTCCCGCTCAAGTTCCATACGAGCGCGAGTCTTCTCCAGGCCCTCCTTATCAATGACAAAGCCCGCATCTTGCATCGCCATGATCGGACGGATGAGACTCATCACGTGTTCGTGGAAATACTTGGTTTGTCCGACTTTCTCGAGCTCCCATTTGAGGCCCTGGTAGCACTCGTACGTGCAGGCTGCATCCTTGCAGTTATACAACCAGAGATCACTACTCGCTTCGTGCTTGTAGTACGGTTCGTTCGTGTAGATGCTTACTATGAATCCGAGGTCGTGGTCGAATTCGGGGTAAAGGAGGTGGTGCGCAAGCATCGTATCAAACGCAATGTTCGGGAACCTGAAGCCGTAGTTCTCGAGACGTGTGACGTCGAACTGAATGTTCTGCCCGATGATCCCGCGGGTCCGAAAGACATCTTGGAGTCGACGCCATACGTACGCAAGTTCGCTAACTGAGAGACGACCTCCTCTAAACGGGATGCAGATTGCCCTTCCGGGATGGTCAGAGATACCGACACACACAGGGTAGTCCAACCCGATTGTTTCGATATCCACCGAAATAGGGTCGCCAAGGCCGTCGAGATAGCTAACAGTTTCTGCAAGGGAGGCGTTGATCGTGTACGTGCGCTGAGGGTAACGGATAGTTCGATCGGCTGCTTCACGTCGCACCTTCCTTAGATCACGCTCGATGATGTTCGTTATCGGGTAGTCCCGGAGGGCGGCAGCAGTGTGATACGTACCGATGACCTTGCGCCCCGGCACCAGAGTACAGGGGAGAACTGATCCTCGCCACTGTTCAATAGATGTCTTTCCCGTGAGTGCGTAGAGAGCTTGGGCTCCGACTGCAACGAATACGTTGGCAGACGTTCCTCCAAGCTCATCCCGCAAAGTGGGCAGTACCTCAGAAATTTCGGTCGGGGTTGGTACGCTGTGGTACTTGCTGAAGTCTTTGCGGACGTTGGTGACATAGCACTCGCTCCTGTTAACGCCTGCTAGCCTCCAAAGCATTTCCCCGGAGGGACCAGTGAACGGGCGACCCCGATAACACTCGTCCTCTCCGGGGCGTGCTCCCACGAAGGCTATCTGACAGGCGGGTGTTCCGCTAGGCGGGACAACCTTGCCATGTAGATGGCTCGACATTGGGTCTCATTTACCTAGCTCACGTACCAGTCTCGCCGGGTTGATCACCGTTGCCAGGCTCAGGATCAACAACTGGCGGAGCGTCAGACACCGCCTCACTTGCCAGATCGCGCGCAACACGATCCACCGCGCTCCTCCAGAAGTCCTCGTGCTTCTCGACTCCAATGAAGCGCATTCCAAGCTGAGCAGCGGCGACCAGGGTGCTCCCGCTCCCGGCGAACGGGTCGAGGATGAGCTCTCCCGTGACGCCGCTGGCCTCGATGAGGTGTCGCATGAGTGCGACGGGCTTCTCGACGCTGTGGATCTTCTTCGATACGGTGTCATACTTGAGGGTGTTGAACGGCTGCGGCTTGACCAGCCCGCGACCGCGGTTGACCCAGAAGCAGGGCTCGTAGCTGTAGACCCACGCCCTGTTCGGGTCGCCGATTCCGGTGGTCTGCTTGATCCAGATGATCGGCGTTGCCTCACACGTCCCGAAGTGTTTGCGGAGCATGAGGTAGATCGGCTCGTACCTGGTCATGTGGAAGAACACGTATGCATGACCGTCCTTCTTGAGACAGCGAGCCGCATGCATGAACGTCTCGTCCAGCATGTCCATTATTTCTTTAGGATCGTCGCCGTACCCTGCACCTTGCGCCTCCGCAAACTTTGAACTCGACATGGGGGCGCCTTCTTTGTAGAGGCCAATTCCGTATGGCGGATCCGTGACGATGAGGTCGATGCTTTCGGCGGGGAGTTGCCGCAAGACGTCCCTGCTGTCAGCGTGGTAGAAGACTCCCAGCCCTTTCCATAGGGCCTTTTTGATGGCCTGGCGCTGTATTCCACTTGGGGGTCGTGCGCCTTCTTCGTTCTCGCCATCAACATCGAAGTCTTCTTCTTCTTCGACCTGACCGTTAGTTTCGGTGGCTTGCTTCCTTTTGGCGAGTTCTCCACGGAGCTGAGTCTCCTTCAGCCGCCGGTACCGCTTGAACGCGGCGCTCTTGGTCTTCTCCTCGAGAAGCTCAGGGAACTCGTACAGGCCCTTGGCCAGCGCGAGGTCCATGCTTATCGACCCCGTCGCCCGGTCAAGCTCTCGCGCAGCTTCCTCGATTCCGTAGCCGCCCTCAACTGCTACCGGGCTGCCCTTCTCGCCGTACCGCTCCTGCTTCGCGGTGTACAGCTTGTAGAGCCCAACGACCTCCTCTTGCCACTCGAGGTCCTTGCGCCTGATGTTCTCTTCCAGCTCGATCTCTTTCCTGATGATCGGATCCAGCTGGTCCATCCTGCGGTACGGCGTCGCTGCCCAACCCAGATGCCGCATGGCCAACAGCCGCCGGTGCCCCGCGATCAGGTTGTTGTTGACGTCCAGCACGATTGGGTTAAGCAACCCGAACCGTGCGATCGACGCGGCAAGGCCCTCGATGTCGCCGAATGTCTTCCGCATTCTTGCCTCGACCACGACGTCGGCAATCTTGATCATTTCATCCGGCATTCTTCTTCTCCTTCTGCTTCTCCATGTAGGTGTCAGTTGCCGTGATGATCCCACCGAGCTTCTGCAACGCGCGCTCGAGCACCTTCGGCGTCGGGAACATGTCCAGCCCGTTGCCGATCTGCTCGTCGTCCTCCGCCTCGATGCCGGCCCTGAGCGCCTCCAGCCCGTCGACTACGGCGCCCAGCACGTCGAGGATCGAGTCGATCTTCTCATTGAGCTTCTTGTTCATATTCCACCTCCAACTGGATGCCCGACGACCCGGGGGGAGGGACCTAGGGGGTCAGGGTCTTAGTCCCGAGCCGCCGAGCATCCTGCTAGATTACGCCTTCGCGTACGGAGGATTCACCTCCGCCCGGATGGCGCTCGGATCGTTCTGGTCCGGCGTGTGCTTCACCGTTACGTACCCTTCCTTGCCGGCGAAGTCCTCCACGTGGAAGCCGCGCTCGTCGAACGGCACCTGAAATGCCTTCATGAACCGCTTCATGTTCCACTGCGCGTTCGGGTGGAAGCTCAGGGTCAGAAAGAGCTGCCGGTTGTCGAACTTCTCACCAGCCTCGAGGGGGTTGAGCCGTACGTCGATGTACGGGAACTCACTCCCCTGCTTGTGCTTCTTCTGCGCCGACTTCACGCGGCACAGCTGGAGGCCCGCGGGAATGGGATCGCTCCCGTCATCCACGGAGTCCAGGTTGATGTTGATGAAGTCCGTCTGATCCTCTAGATCGGGCATCTCGCCCTCCTTGGGAAGCTACCGCCTCCCGGTTAAGGCCGGCGTACCGGCCGTGGAAACGAGCACCACGCGAGCATGCACCTTCTCGAGACGCTTAAGGGCCACGTCTAGCTTCTGCCCCCAGATTCGCTTGAACAAAACCGGGGCGCATCGGACGACGGTGCCGCGGCTGTCAACCTCGAAGCCCGCGCAGTAGAACGGATGATCTACCTGGTACAGTCTATGTTGCCCGGGGTCAGTCAAAGGAGGGATGGTCCTTGGGTTTTACCCCCTGACCCCAGGCAACTATGGGGAGAGCACCCACGCCAGAAAGATGACGACGCACACGATGACGATTGCAGTTCTCATAGAAACAACTCCGGTCCCGCGACGCACTCGGGGTCGAGGCCATGGCTCGTGCGAGCTGCCGCCCCGTTGCCCGTGACCGTCTGGAGCTTGTAGCTTCCGCTGCGCTCACGGCCCTTGAGCCAGTATGCTTCGGTGAAGAACCGGATCAAGTTATCACCGAGCTGCCCGGCGACGCTGGGTCGTATGGTCTCGACCTTGGTGTCCTCGTCGGTCCTACGCTTCTCGTGGCACAGGACGATCCTGTCACACGGGAGCGTGAGGAACCCGTTAAGGTACTCCATCATACCCGCGAGGTAGATACCCCAAAGGCGTTCGGTCATGAACGAGACCTTGTGGGTGTACATCAGCAACCTGGTCCAGTGGTCGCCGACCGCCGTGAGGGTATCGAGAACCACACAGTCGTAGTCCAGCCCCTCGGGGCTCCGAGCGGACTTGAGCAAATCGTTTGTAACAGCAACGATCTTCTCGTAGCCCAACGGCTTCTTCGCGGGAATGGTCCCGGACTGTGGGTTCTTGGGATCGGGGTTCCAAGGGATCTCGATCTTGTCGGGATTCCCGAGGGGCTCGCCCGGGGTCCACACACTTATGGCCCCTGGGTTTGGCAAGCGATCCATCTCGTGGATCTTGCCATCTGCATCGAGCCAGAGCTTGCGCTTGGCTGGGTGCATCGCCGCGAGCGTCGTCTTGCCCGAACCCGGAGGGCCGTAAAACAAGAACGACCTTCCTTGCCGTGGGGCATCGACGACGTGGCGGATGTTTTCAAGCTCACTCATCGTCTACCACCTCTCCTGTCCCGTTGCACTCGTCGCATTCCTTCTCGGTGCCGCACTCCGAGCACTCGCTTGCTCCGGTGCCGTCGCAGGGCTCGCACTTCTTAGTACTCATTCGTCCTCCAGGTAGCCGAAGCCACCGCAACGATCGCAACGCTCGCCGTCATAGACGCCTGAGCCCTCGCATTTGGGGCATTCTTCTGTGTCGTCTTCGTCACTCATTCCTCCGCTCTCCTTGGTTCCCACACGAGAACCTCATAGGCCGACTGCTTCAACGTCTCACGTGTCTGCGCGGCCGCGATGCAGAGGGGGTAGTACTCGCAAATCCTGTTGTACGCCCCACATGCAAACGGTGCGCTTCTAGGCCAGTGCTTCGTCTCGCGCATCTCGATGATGGTACGCGCGACGTACTGAACTTCACGCTGCCACGTGTCGAACTCCTCGGGAGTCCGGTGTGTGAAGATCCGCGCGAACGACTCGTCACTGATCTTGGTCGTGACGCGAATCGCGTTGCTCATTGCCCCCGTGATTTCCTTCCCGATCAGGGTGCTACCGCCCTTCATGTAGCCGGTGAACTGACCGCTGAGCTTGAAGCCCGCGTCGAACACCATGCCAAAGCGGGTGGTAGATTTGTGATCCACCGTCATCGGGACGCCCTCGTAGTCGACGATCAGGTCGATGCGTCCAATGTACAGGAAGTCGAACACGTCAAACGTGTGGTACGACTGCATGTGGAGTTCAAACGGCTTCTCCACTTCCAGTACCTTGAACGGTTCGCGGCCCCACTTGCTTATGTAGCCTGCGAGTATCTCGAGACCGCGATCAACCGTTCTGATCTCCTTGGGATCTTCGGGATCGTCGGTGTAGTTCGCCAACAGCAACGCTGCTATGCGAGAAATCTGAACCCCTTTGCACCTAAAGCATCCGCTCTGTGGTTCATGCAAGGGGCAGTCTACTTTATCGAATGCTGTCCCCTTATACAAGGACTCGAGGCACCGATGGAGCGCCCCGCCAAACATAATCGGCGAGTCGCGCTTGCGGTCTACGGGAACCAGATGCTCCTCGTAGCGGTAGGCGTACTTCTGTGGACACAGGTGGAACGCCTCGATCTTCGAGGAGTCCAACCAGAACTCGTCCCCCATGTATTCCTCCCGGTTAGATGACGTGTCTATTCTTGAAGATTACCCGCTCAACGTGTGCTTGGCAATCGGGTTCGCTCTTGCAATCGTCACAAATTGCGTACCCGTACAACCGTTGCTTGCCCGGTATTCCACCGAACTTCACGGAGTTGTCGGGGGCGAACATGCCAATGTACGTGGGAGGCCGACTGCAGAGTAGACACTTCTCGAATGCTTCTGGATGCTCTAGAAACCATTGCATCGCTTCCTCGGCAGTCATTCAGTCCTCGTTGCCCAGCGTCTCCCTCATTTGGTCGATGTTGTCGTTCATGTCCTCGACGCAGTCGGCGCAGATGTTCCCGAGTGCGGTCGAGAGGACGAGGGGTGCCACCTTGTCGCAAGCGTCACAGACCTCAGCAGCCGTCTCGCTCAGCTTGACGTACAACTGGGACGCGAGCCACGCCATATCCTGGCGCGGAAGTTCGACGTGTCCGGTCCAGTCGAGTAGTTCGATCTCTCGCAGGATCTTGCGCGCGGAGATCATACCCCTACTCCCCTTCGCCGAATAGGTCGTCTCGCCATGTCCGTTTGGCTGGGTCCTTGGGTGGCCGTTTTTCATCGAGTCTCTTAGGTTGCTTGGGCTTGCTGCTTGGTACGCGGACTGCTTGGAGTTCTGATATCGCCGAGATCAGCTCCTCATCCGACATCTCGTCTACGCCTTTTCGCATGCGTAGTTGCCTTTCGAGTCCCCTATAATAATGGACTTCTGCTGTTGTTGTGCCGCAAGGGCGGGGGCCATTAACGGTCTTCCATAGGATCGCCATCAACGGCCCCCGCAACTTCCTTACAGGCCGAGAGACTCGAGGTACTGGGCCCGCTTGCGCTCACGCGGCTCGGTCTCGGACTCCTTCTGGAGCTTGCCGCGCTCGACGCCCTGCAGGTACACCACGTGGGCGTTGATGAAGCGCCGGAACACGGCCTTCTCACCCAGGAGAGATACTGCGTCGCCGAGGGAAGCGGGAAGGTCGGCCGAGAAGTCCTGCTCTGACTTGTCGTCGCCCTTACCGGTGGACACCTTGAGGGTCACGGTCTTGACCTTCGCCTCGTGCTTGTCCGGAACATTGATCGCTGCTGCCATACGTCTTTCCTTTCTGGCTTCCAATTGTTGGCGTTTCAAAACTTGAAGCGCCCCGTTGCCTAGGCACTGATATTGCAATTCTGATGCCAAGCTTTGCGGGTGCATCATTATGATCCACCGTGCTAGTCTGCTAGCTCCTCACCTTAATAGGTGCCTCAGCACTGCAGACTGCGCACGCAAAGCGACCCTGAGCCTCTCCAGATCGGGCCTTAACACGGCCAAACCCGTAAGGTCAGGGTCGATTGTCAACTCAGGAGTGAGCTGAACGTCTCGCCAACACAGCGATCGCTTTTGCATACGAGAGTATACGACAGCTCCCGTAATTGGGGTCCGGACGCACCGATGCAGCTGCGACACTAACTCGCGCCGAGCTGCATCTAACTCAGATTGTGCCTGTGGGTCGTACTTCCCACAGATGGTTTGTGCTAGTATCCAGAGTTCTTTTTGTGCCTGGTGATAGTGACGGCGCTCGATCTCCGTGCCGTGCCTACCAGGCGAATGTGCGTACCTCCTTGCCAGATCGCGAAAACGCTCAATAGCGATTGCCAGCGTGTCTTGCTCATTCGTACCTGAGTCCTCGTGCGTGAGGGCCTCACCTCCACCACGTCAACCCCTTACGCGTCTATTAGTCTGAAACGTTTGAACGCGTCGTGAACTGCGGCCACCCCGAAGATCTCGATCGCATCTTCCAACGTGATCGGGAACTCCAGGGAGGGCCGTGTTGTTTCGTTGTCGAACAACCAGCGGAACATGTACTCGGAGACGTTGCCCACAAGCACCGTCCGCGACCGCCACCCGTTACGACTCACGGTGACGTTGTCGCCGAACACGTCCCAGTTCCAGACTCCCCCCGCAGAATCCAGGAGGAATCCAGAACACTCGGTTAGCACAGCCACATGGCCGTACTTAGCAAGCTGGTCTACGACCGACTTAGCTTTCGGATTGAGAGATACCATGACACTAACGCTCTACCTTCCTCAGTCAGCTCCCTCGTGAGAGTGATCAAGCCCCTGGTGAAGCACAACACGGTAGCGACCTCAGTCGTTTGGAGGGACAGCCCCGCTGTCTCCTTCATTAACACCGCGAGTTCCTCGGGCATGACACACATACTCGTCGTCTTGCACCAGTCATAGCGCTTGGACACCTCCGGGTGCATAAACATATATGCGCTCCTCCGGCGGCCGTCCAAGATAGGGAGTGCTACCACGATTACCGACTGATCTATGGTTATCTTCCCATCTTCCCCCTTTACTATCCCCTCCACACTCGGTCGGGGCTCCAGCTTGATTTGGACATATTTAATCCGCGAGTGTTTAGCATTTCCAGGACCCCGCGGAACCAAGCTATCAGTCTCGACCAACCACACGAACTTACCCTTGTACCCGACTAGCTGGCAAATTTCCCTGAGGATCTCCTCCTTGGAGCCCTCCCATTGCCGACGGTATAGTCGGTTAACTTTCACGCCCATCCTTTCTGCTGTGCGATCCAGCGGCTGAACACACAGTCGCCCTTCTCGTCCTCGTCCCAAATCTGGTTCGCGGCCGTGTGAAGTTGTGACTTGGGCAACCATTGGGGCATCGCGACTCCAGGAAACTTCACCTGGATCGCCTTCTCGGACACTCGAACGCAGATTGTGTCCTCGACGGTATACCACCCGTACGCATACTCCTTGAGCGGTATCTCACTCTCGGGCTCGGGCTCCGGGGGCTTCTGTCTCCGATTACCCCAACTCGAGCGCCGATTAGTTTCCTCGGTCCGTGCTGAACCCTTTGTGCCATCTAGGGAGGCCTGTAGATGCTCGGCCGTGACCTTGAGCACGATCATCTCATCGTGGCTACCCCCGGCGTCGGGGTGAAACTTCTTGGTTAGCTGGCGATAGCCGGCCTTGATGATCTCCTCGGCCATGCTCTTGCTCCAGCTAATCGACGCCATGGGCTATCCCTCGCAGATGCTCTGCAGGTCCTCGAGGACTGCCTTGTGAATCATCCATTGTTCCTCCTCGCTTAGCTGCACGATCTCTGCATCCTCCTCCACATCGAAAACGCGGTAGTTAAACACGATCTCCTCGGGCTCGGGTTCCCCGTCGTCGCTCAGATCACCGTCATGAACAAAATGATCAGTGACCTTCACGACGGCGGGGCGCCCCCGAAGAAGAATAGTTATCTCAAACGTGAGGAAGAACATCATTACGACTTCGTGTAAGACACCTGTCCTCGGTCGATCCTGAGCGTCCATGCACATTTGCTGTCCATGCACACCCACGCCTTCCACTTCACCGACCCGCCGTGGTCGCTCCCGTAGTCGCTAAGCGGTAGCAGACTCGAAACCTTGCACTTCGGGCACTTTGGCAATTCTTTCATGCGTTGTCCTCCACCCTGATGACACCGAACGGAGACACGATCATGCTCGTAACCCGGGCATGCCTCGCGTACCGCACGGTGGCCCACGTCCCACTTCTTCTGACTTCCGTGATCTCTTGCGGAAACGCTAGCATCACCTCGGATGCTTCAACGATCCGCCAGTTTCTGTCCAGAGGCGGCAGCGGCGCGAGTGCGACCAAATGCCCCTCCGTGTGTGCCCGGTGACGGGTCCCGAGGGCCGGGTGGCAGATCGTTTCATACCCGAGGGCCTTTGCGATCTTGTCCGCCTCCTCGTCGACCCCGATGCAATCACCGTGGTGTAGCCTACTGTAGCCGAGGCCCTTTGCACGCTGGAGAATCTCCTGCATCAACGACCTCTGCACCTTAGTAGGCCCAATCCGTGTTCCCGTGATCCCCAACTCACGCATTCCCTTCCTCCTTCTCCTCCTCACTTCGACCCTCCGATAAGGTCAAGATCCCCCAGCAGCTCGGGGCTCGCCTCCGCACAGGGGGCTTCCCCGTGCGCAAACGTCACGCACAAGTTCAGTGCCTCGTAGATGTGATGATACACGGCGTTCTTGTTCCGCTCGAGCTCGACCGTGCCGCAAGGCGCGTCGCGGATCACTTGCGCGGCCTGTTGCAGGAACCCCTGCACCACGTCGAACTCATTCCGAATGTGGGGCATCGTCGTCTTCCTCGGGTGGGAACATCTTGTCCCAGCACCAGTCGCAGGTTCCGCTGATGAACAGCTCCCGGAGACCCGCGCTGAGCTCTGGGAACGCATCCTGGATGAACTTGCCGCGCTGCCAGTCGTCGAACGCGCGCTGGTCAACCTCGAGGTCCACGCCGTAGATGCACCATTGGCACCTGAGCTCAACGTAGAACTTCTGGTTGTGCGTTGCCGTCGAGATCGTCCTCGGCACGGCTAGCACCCACCCCGGTAGAGAACCGTACGCATCTGCTCGGCGACGAATCCCTGAACTCCCTTCCGCCCGTCCGCGTAGCCCTCGTTGTAGTGGTACTGCCACACGGCGCACGAGAACTGCCGGGGCGGAGCCCCCTCGGAGCCATCCTTGAAGCCCATTTCGTAGTGCTCGCTCTTCATCTTTGCCTCCTCATTGACAATTTAGGCAGTAGTAGTTGCTCGGCCCCGTGGCCATCTGGCGGCCGCAGTTACGGCAGTAGCGTCGGGTGGGCTCGTCATCGAACGAGAAGCTGTTGTACCCGGTGTCGTATTCCTTCTGGAGATGGGCGTCCTGGAACTTGTACCGGGGATTCCCCGCGGCGGCGTCCTGGTAGCCCACGTGCCAGTGATCGCTCTTATCCCTCATGGCTGGTTACCTTTTTGAATTGCTTAAGCAGCGACGACATCCGTCGCACCTGGTTTAGCTCCTCATCGGGGAGCCTCATGAAGTCTTCGATCGAGAAGAGTCGAAGCCCTGTTGCGGTCTTGATCAACCACGTAAAGCACTTAAAGCAAATCAACACATCCCCATCCTTGGGCTGCGCGTCCGGATTCTTGTGATCCAGCGGAGTCGCAACCTCGACCGACAGACCGCAACAGGGTGCCTTCATATGTTTACAGCTCCTTCACGTACGGAGGTTTGGAGGTCATCTCGAGGACGACGCACTTTGCTTGAGTTCCCAGTCGTGCCATTCAAAGAATACTCCCTTGCTGGAGTGCTCGATGATGTAGTACGTCCGCATCCCTACTCCTTGACGTACTTGGCGGCGTTGCCCTTGCCCACCATCTTGACCCGGCCCGCCTTGCGGAGGACGC
>Ga0105092_10000058_pt1 | contig 49377 bp, 51 predicted proteins | sample PPLLak2March2015_FD_87021 | JGI IMG/M metagenome (GOLD analysis project Ga0105092, IMG submission 87021) | Freshwater sediment microbial communities from Prairie Pothole Lake near Jamestown, North Dakota, USA - PPLs Lake P7 Core (1) Depth... | ecosystem: Environmental > Aquatic > Freshwater >... | reverse complement strand
GGAATGCCCGTGGTCGCTAGCCGGTCTTGGTGAAGACGTGCACCCCGTCCTCCCAGACCACCATGATCCAGGGCGTCGACGTGCCCGGCGTCACCCCCAGATGTGATGGGCTTCCGGGGTCTGACGGGCTGAACGGGTCGACCATCGGTTCCATCTGACCGACCTGCCCGTCCGGGCTCACTGATACGAACCCTCCGATCCCAAGGGTCTCGTCCGATTCGGGTATGCCGTAGACCACGAGGAAGATCGTCCCGTCGGCCCCGGTCTCCACCTCGATCGCGCCATGGGCGACGACCTCAGGGTCCTCCGAGTAACGCATCTGCAGTCTCCTGATCAGACCGGCGTCGGGTAGCTCGAGCACGATCTCGTCCCCGTTCACAGTCACCATGAAAGGGTTGCCATCTCTGGCCAGCAGCCAGTCGACCGGATTCAGGACCGGTTGCAAAGGGTCGAGGGCGTAAGGCGCGCCATCGTTGCCGAGCCCATAGAGAAGCGCACCGTCAGTCGTCACCAGTGGTACGGCGCCCTCGAAGGTGGCCCCCGTCGCCTGGCCGTCGGCGACCCGCAGCAGTGACATCGTGTCCTCCGAGGGAAATCCACCCGCGGTGATGGATCCGTCGTCGAGGCCTTGTGGCATTTGGTACTGGAAGTAGAGACCGTCCACCAGCAGATCCTCAGGCATGACGACCTGGTCGAGATACGACCCGTCGGCGGCGAAATGGGCGATGCGGAGACTGGCGGCGTCGAGGAACCACCATGAGCCGTCCGGTGTCTGGGTCCCATATTCCGGCCCGAGCATCAGGCCGTCACCGCCCGGCGAAGTGCCGAGGAACTCCTCACCTTCGCCGTAGGGAAAGATCTGCTCGGTCCATTCGGGCCCCACTTCCGAGAATGGTGAGAGGAGGACGGTCACCGTCTGATCTGCGGAGACACTCGTAGTGGGGGCGAACGTCGTCGTGGATCCGGGGACGGTCGTTGTGGGAACGGCCGAAGTCGTATTGACGCCCTCAGTCGTGGTGGTGAGCTTGGTCGTGGTCGGTGGGTCCGAGTCTCGATTGCAGACGGCAACGATGGCGACGACGGCGATGATGAGCACGATCAAAGTGACGAGCCGGCCGCGAGACATGGCGTCAGGTTATGACGAGGGTTGTCCGCAGGGCAGGACCACGGTGGAGAGCGGCCCAATGCGATCGGCCCGATAGCCTCGCGTTGGTGAGCAACATCCGATTCGGGATCTCCCGCCTGCCCCCTGAGGATGTCCCGGATGAGAAGTTCCTCGATGACCTGGTGGGCAAGGGTCATCGGGCCCTCGAGCTCCCCTTCGTCGATGGTTTCCCGTGGAAGGAGAAGAGATGTCAGGCGTTCGGCGAGCTGGCCGGCGAACGTGACATCAGGCTCTCAGTGCATGCGCCCTACTTCGCCGGGCTGACCCTGCCCGACGAGGACCGAGGGCGTCAGTCCCTGGCTGCCCTGGAGCACACGATGAAGCTGGGCAAGGCATTGACGGCGCCGGTGATCGTCGCTCATTTCGGGTCCAACTACTCCGAGGAGCCGGACGTCCTCATGGACCGGATCCGGTCCCGGCTCGATTCGGTCGTCACCAAGGTCGAGTCGCTCGGAGTTGGCATGGGCTTGGAGACGGCAGGCAACAATCGGTCCTTCGGAAGCCTGGGCGACATCGCCATGCTGGCCTCCGAGTACTCGTTTGTCCGCCCGGTAGTCGATTGGGCGCACGTCCATGCGATGACGGGAGGAGGCCTCACGTCCAAGGAGGCCTTCGTCTCGGTGTTCTCCTTCATCCAGAGTCAGTTCCCAGGCTGGATGATCGCCCCGCTTCAGACTCAGTTCTCTGACAACGAGTTCGGCGCCGGCGGCGAGATTCGCCACATCGCCTATGGGGAGGGAACCCTCCGGGTCGGGCCACTGGTCGAGGCGGCGCAGGAAGCGGGGGTCGGCATGGTGCTGATCTCGGAGGCCAGGGACCTGGCCAGTCACGACCGGATCTGGGAGGAGGCGAGATTGCAGATGGAGTCCGAGCCCTCCACAGCCTCGGGCCGGCCCGTCTTCACCGTGGATGCCCCTTTTCCCGCACCTATCAGTGCGATCAAGGAAGGCGATGGGTTCAAACCGGTGGGGCTCGATCGGCCGCTTCGGTTGACGAATCTGGACAAGGTCTATTTCCCCGATGAGGGCTACACCAAGGGGGACCTGATCCAGTACTACGCCTCGGTGGCGCCCGTCCTGCTACCCCACCTGGCAGGGCGGCCGATATCGATGAGTCGCTACCCGGAGGGGATCAAAGGCCCGTCGTTCTACGAGAAGCGAGCGCCCGGCCACCAACCGGAATGGATGAGAACGACGCCTGTGGTGTCCGACTCCCAAGGCGGTGTCATCGACTTCCTCGTAGCCGACAGCGTCGAGGCGTTGATGTGGTTCGCCAACATGGGATGCATCGAGACCCATCCGTTCCACTCCCGTGAAGGTCGACTCGAGCACCCCGACTACGCCATCTTCGACTTCGATCCGGCCGAAGGCTCCACCTGGGACCAGGTGGTGGAGGGTGGCCGGCTACTCGAGGTAGCTCTCACCCAGCTCGGTCTGGCGGGTTATCCCAAGCTTTCCGGTGCGAGGGGGCTCCACGTCTATGTCCCCCTGGAACCGGTCCACGAGTTCTCGAGGGTGCGGCGCTTCGTCGGTGAGGTGGGCAATTACCTGGCGGCGGCCAAGCCGGACGCCCTCACCATGGAATGGGACAAACCGAAGCGAAAGGGCAAGGTGTTCGTCGATCACAACCGGAACGCCTCCGGCCAGACCGTCGCCTCCGTCTATTCGGTCCGGCCCCGCCCAGGTGCACCTGTTTCGGCGCCGCTGACCTGGGAGGAGCTGGGCGGGGTAGCTAATGGCGATGTCACCATCATCAACCTCTGGGACCGACTCCAGCGGTATGGCGACCTGTTTGCCCCGGTCGTTGCCGGCGGTCAGACCCTCGACTCTGCCGAGGAGGCCCTGGGGATCGGGCAGGGACCTGAAACCTAGAGATGCGCTGATCCGGGCTTGCTAGCGTCCTGTGATGGATCTGTACGCCCGGGTCAACATCCTGGGGGGCCTGTCGGTGCGGCTTCCTCGGGGCCGGCTCGACGACGCCATCGCCCTAGACAATGACCCGATCAGACGGGCCCGGCACTGGGCGGAGCAGGGCGTCGACTACATGCACATCGTCGATCTCGACGCTGCCGCCTATGGGGACTATCGCAATCGTGAGCTGATCGACCGGCTCATCGATGAGGTCCCGGTGCCGGTTCAGGTCGCCGGAGGCATTCGCTCCGAAGGTGAGGCACAGCGTCTGATCGAAAAGGGAGCCTGGCGCATCGTCATGGGCACCGCCGCAATTGAGAACCAGAACATGGTCTGGGACCTATGTCGTGAGAACCCTGACAAGATCGCCGTATCGGTCGACGTCCGGTCCGATGAGGAGATCGTGACCAAGGGCTGGACCCAGAACAGCGGTCGCTATCTCGAGGAGGTGCTCATCGAGATGTCGTCGGCCGGCGTGGTGGCATTTCTCGTGTCCGAGGCCGGTCGTGACGCCCTCGAAGACCCGCCGAACTTCCAGATCATGGCCGAGGCGTTGGCCACGGTCGAGCAGCCCGTGATCGCGGCGGGCGGGGTGAGGGACCTGGAGGACCTGCGCGACCTGTTACGTCTCGAGGCCGCCGGGCGAAGCCTCGATGGGGTGGTCGTGGGCCGGGAGGTCACCGCTGGCCGGTTCACGATCGAGGAGGCAAAACAAGTCCTCGCGGGAGGTGGCCCGACGCGAGCCCCGGGAGGGGTGGTGGCCACCGCCGTCCGTGTCGGAGTGACCTCCTTGCAGAAATCCCTCGACTTCTACGGCGGGCTCGGCTTCACCCATGTCCGCACGCCGACGCAAGGTGTCGCCGCCGAGGTGATCGAGTCGGCGACAGGGCAGCGGATCGAGTTGGTCGAGGGTCAGGATCGCCCCGCCGCCCTCACTTTCGTCGTCGACGACCTGGAGCGCTGGGGCCAACATCTGAGCAGCCTCGATCTCCATATGATCGCCGGAGACAACGTCATCGAGATCACAGACCCCGACGGGCTCCCGCTTCGGTTCGAGCAAGCCTGAGTCGAGCGTCTCGAATCCCGGTCAGTTCTTGATCAGGGTCCGGGATTGTTCCCGGAGAAACTGGCGCAGGTACCAGGGCCCGCCTCCGCCGGTGCCGGATGTCCCCGACCCCTTCCAGCCGCCAAACGGATTGATGTCGGGCCAGGCGCCGGTGGTGGCGCCAGCCGCCCGGTTCACGTAGGTGACCCCGGCCTGTATCTCCTTGAACCAGGTTTCGATCTCTTCCTCGTCGCCGCTGAACAGCCCGGCGGTGAGACCGAAATCGGTGTCGTTGGAGAGGGCGATCCCTTCTTCGAACGACTTGACCTTGGTCACGGCCACGAAAGGAACGAACAACTCTTCCTTCCAGACCCATGAGTCGAGTGGGGCGCTGACCACGGTGGGCGCCACATAAGTCCCTTTGGCGAGTTCCCCTTCTTTGAGGACGACGCCCCCGGCCAGGATCTCGCCGCCGCTGTTCTTCACCTCGTCCACCGCCTTCTGGAACCGCTCCACGGCGGCATCGTCGATGACAGGTCCCATGAAGGTCCGCTGCTCCAGCGGATTGCCGACTGCAATCGTGCCGGTGGCCTCGACCAGCCTGTCGATCAGCTCGTCGTAGACCTCCTCCTCGACATAGACCCTGGACGTTGCGCTGCACTTCTGCCCGCTGAGGCCGAAGGCACCCCGGACGATCCCCTGTGTGGCCACGTCGAGGTCTGCGCTCGAAGTCACGACGACCGGGTTCTTCCCGCCCATCTCACAGAAGACTGGCTTTGGCCTCGTTTCGTTCACCGTCCGGTAGAGGTACATGCCCACCGGATAGGAGCCGGTAAAGGTGAGCCCGTCGACCTTCGGGTGATGGGCGAGGTAGTCGCCGATCTCGTCCCCACCGGTGACGACATGGAGGGCCTCTTTGGGCAGGCCGGCCTCCAGCATCACCCGATGGAACTCGAGCGCCATCAGGGCGCCCTGGTTGGACGGCTTGATGACCACTGTGTTGCCCGTGATCAATGCCCCGACGGACGGGCCGCCGGCGAGCGCCATGGGGAAGTTGAACGGTGAAATGACTCCCCAGACCCCGAATGGGCGCAGCACCGAAGTGTTGGCGTCATTGGGGCCGTGTGAGCTGAGCGGGGTGATGAATCCCTCGTGCTCGGTGATCTGACCCGCGTAGTAGCGGAGGAACTCGACCGTCTCGGCCACATCGCCCAGCGACTCGAGACGGTTCTTCCCGATCTCGTAGGACATGAGGGCGGCGAGCTCGAAGAGCTGGCTGTCCATGTGATCTGCCGCCGCCAGCATGAGATCGCGACGCCGCTCCCAGCCCCAGCCCTCCCATTCCAGTGCAAACGCCTTAGCGGCGGACACAGCGTCGTCCACGTCCTGCGTCACTGCCTGGGCATAGCGGCCGACGACGATCCCGGAGTCGATGGGCGAGACCTCTTCGAAGAAATCCCTGCCCTTGCGATGCATCCCATCGACGGCGACGCCATGGTCTTGCCCGAGCCGCGGCTTCACGTTCTCCAGGGCGTCCTCGTAAGCCCTGTTCATCTCCTCGTTGTCCGTGGACATCGTGGCGTAGGTGATCTTCATCGGCATCGCTGTGCTCGTTCCGAGTTCATAGCGACCGACGTTAACCAATGCCCGGCACCTGAATCCGGGGAACCGGTTCGGCTACCGAAGCGAGCGGAGGCTGGCTAGCGTTTCTAACGCAGATGCCAGATTCACCGTGGGTTCTCTACTGGCCTCTCCTGCTGGTGGGGGCCTATCTCTTGGGGTCTATTCCATTCGCCCAGGTCGTCGCGCGCCTCCGAGGCGTCGATCTGCGTTACGTTGGCAGCGGTAACGTCGGTGCCGGCAATCTGACCCGCGTGGCCGGTTGGCAGTGGGGGCTGATTGGGGGGGTGCTCGACGGCCTCAAAGGCTTGTTCCCGGTTCTGATCGCTCAAGGCATGGGGTTTGGCAAAGGCGCCGCCGGGATGGTGGGCCTCATGGCCGTAGTCGGTCACAACTGGTCGGTTTTCCTGAAGGGTCGGTCGGGGCGTGGCCTGGCTACTTCGGTGGGTTTGTTGCTCGCCCTCGATCCGGTGCTGCTCGTCTGGACCACGGGCTGGTCGGTCGCCGGCTGGAAGATTGGTGGGGGTGTGGCCGGCTTCCTCGGCTGGGGGCTCCTGCCCATCGTCTCCACTGCCATGGGTCGGCCAGCTACTGAGTCGCTGGTCCTTCTGGCGCTCTCGATCGTCATCATGGGCCGCCGGATGCAAGGCAACCCCGACAGCGCGCGGGGGATGCGTCCAGCCATGAGGCGTGCGATCTTCGATACCGATCCGGGTGGTGGAGACTTCCCGCAGAGCGCGGACGACCTGCTGACTCCATGAGCCCGAAGCGGGTGGCATGGATCGCGATTATCGCCGCGATCGTCTACGCCGGTTTCGCCGGTTTCATCCTCAACAACTTCGAACTGCCGGAGATGAACGCGTACGCCTGGGGGCTGGTGGCGCTCGCTGCTCTCGCCCAAATCACCGCGAGCTGGTTCTACGGGTTGCTCTACAAGGAGTCGGTGGAAGAGGCCGGTGGCGAGCTCAAGGCCTTTTCTGCGTTCAAGGCAGCATTGGTCGGCGCAGGTGTCGCCCGGCTCATACCAGCCGGTGGGGCCATAACTCCCGTGGCGATGGGTTGGACGGTCCGGGATGAGGAGCCCGGCACGACCGGCGCCGCAGTCCGTGCGGTCCTCCTCAACTATGCCGGTCTGCTGATGATGACTGGGGTCGGACTGTTGCTGGCCCGGCCCCAGGATTCAGCCCGGATCGCATCCATCAGCCTGACCTTTCTCGCCCCGTTCGTTCTCCTCGCCGGCGTCCTTCTCATGTTTGGCTCCGGGAAGCTGGGGTCGCTCTCCCGATTCCTGCCCAAGGCCGTTCGCAAGCGTCTCGACACCACGGTCATAGACCATCTGCCCGGCCCGGAATCGCAGACCTACATCTGGTGTCGCCTGATCCTCGAGGGCACCGCACTTGGCCTCGTGCTCATCGCCTTTGGGATCGACGTCAATGTGTTCCAGGTCATGGCCGCCTTCGGTGCGGCATCGATCGCCGGAGGGCTTCCTGGGACCCCCGGCGGCCTCGGTGTAACCGAGGCAGGGCTCGTCTTCATACTCAGCGCCTACGGCTTCCCGGCGGCTACGACGGTGGCGCCGGTGCTCATCTACCGGATCGTTTCCTATTGGCTGCCGGCCGCCCTCAGCTTCTTCGCCGGAGGGATGACCTTCCTGAAGTCGCCGGAGGCGAAGGCCGCCGCCGAGGTCGATTACGAAGGACAGCGGTGAAGTAGCCTCGGCCTATGCCCGAGACCATCGACTTCAGCCTTCCCAACCAGGATGGGGAGACCGTCAGCTCTGAGGACTTCGCCGGGAAGCGCCTCGTCATGTTCTTCTATCCAGCGGCCATGACGCCGGGGTGCACCACGGAGTCGTGTGACTTCCGAGACAGTTATCAGGAGTTCGCCGAGGCGGGTTACGACATTGTCGGGGTCAGCCCCGACACCCCGGCCAAGAACGCAAAGTTCAAGGAGAAGGAGGGCCTCAATTTCGACCTGCTCTCCGACCAGGACAAAGGACTGGCCACCTCACTCGGTGCCTGGGGTGAGAAGAAGATGTACGGGAAGACGATGGACGGGCTGATCAGGTCTACGTTCGTAATTGGCCCCGACGGCCAGATCGAGAAGGCCTACCGGAACGTCAAGGCCACCGGTCACGTCGCCCGGGTCAAGGCAGACCTCCTGGGTTGAGTTCCTCTCCCAGGATCGCAGTGAAGGGCTATTCCCCCAGCTCGATGCCGGCCAGCTCTTCGAGCGCCTTGACCAAGGCGTGATTGCCCTCGGAGCCAAGACTTTGCGCCTGAAGAGCGCGGTAGAGCTGGAAGACCAGGGAAGTCCCGGGCAGCGGTATGCCCAGTTCGTCGGCCGTGTCGAGAACGATGCGAAGGTCTTTCTGCTGCAGGTCGATGGTGAATCCCGGTCGCCAGTCGCGGGCGATCATTTGGGGGCCCCGGTTCGACAGCATCCACGAGCCTGCTGCACCGCCTTCGACCGCCGCCAGCGTCTTACTCAGATCTAGCCCGGCCCCTTGCGCCAATAGCAGTGCTTCGGAGGCGGCCAACTCGTTGAGCACGACCAGCACCTGGTTGACCGCTTTGGCCATCTGGCCCGATCCCGGCTCCTCGCCGATGTGAGTGATCGTCTTCGAATAGGCCTCTATGAACGGCCGGGCTCGGCCCAGAGACTCGGCCGATCCGCCCGCCATGACCGCCAGGGTCCCCTTCTCGGCGCCCTCCGACCCACCGGATACCGGTGCGTCCACCCAGGACACACCCGAGTCAGAGGCGCGGGCTGCGAGTTCCCGAGTGGCACGGGGCGAGATCGTGGAGTGGTCGACGAGGACCGCGCCTCGGGCCAGGCCATGGATGACTCCGCTGTCGCCGAAGACCACTTCCTCCACGTCCGGGGTATCGGACACGCAGACGAAGACGATGTCGCTCGCCTTGCCCAGCTCGATCGGATCGGCGGCGAGATCACAGACGAGATCCACTCCCTTCCCCGCGGTGCGGTTCCAGACGGTCAAGCCGTTCCCGGCCATGAGCAGGTTCAGGGCCATCCCGTGACCCATCGTGCCGAGGCCGATGAATCCGAGGCGAGTCATGGCCGGGCACTCTAGAGGTGTGCTAGACCCACCTCATGCCCCACGATCGACTCGACGCCACCATGGCCGGCGACGTGTCCGCCTTGCGCCAATCGGGGACGGCCAAGGGATCCGAGGCCGTGATCGTGGGCATCGAGCCAGAGCACGATGGGCACGGTCCCCGCTATGTCCTGGAAGGAGATGAGCGGCGATTCATCAGGATGAACTCCAACGGCTACCTCGGCCTTTCACGGCACCCGGCGGTAGTCGAAGCCGAGGAGAGGGCGACGAAGGAGTTCGGCGCCGGGCCGGGGGCGGTGCGATTCATCTCGGGCACTTATCGGGCACACCTCGATCTCGAGCAACGGCTGGCGTCCTTTCACGGGCGCCCATCGTCGATGATCTTCTCCTCGGCCTATGCCGCCGTTGTCTCGAGCCTCACTTCGCTGATCACCTCCGACACCGTGGTGCTCAGCGACGAGCTGAATCACAACTGCATCATCAACGCCCTTCGCCTCTCCCGCCCGGCGACGAGGGAGGTCTATCCCCACCTCGACTTCCCTGCGCTGGACACGCTGCTTGCCCGGTCTGCGGGAGCGTCGAGAGCGATCGTCGTCACCGACGGGGTGTTCTCGATGCGCGGCGACTACGCCGATCTCTCAGCGCTCATGGAAGTCGCCCGAGCCCATGACGACGCATTTGAGGAGAACGTCGTTGTCGTGGTCGACGACTCCCACGGGGTGGGAGCCTTTGGGGACACCGGTCGCGGGACCGAGGAGGTGTCCGGATCAGGCCCGGTGGACGTCCTCATCGGCACGCTGGGAAAGGCTTTCGGGGTCAACGGGGGATATGTGACGGGGAGCCAGATCCTCTCCGACTTCCTGCGCGAGAAGGCGCCGATGTACATCTACTCCAACCCGATCACCGTGGGCGAGGCCGCCGCTGCCACTGCGGCGGTGTCGGTCGTGGATTCCGAAGAGGGCAGATCCTTGCTTAGGCATCTCGCAGCCATGACCGCCAGATTCGAGGGTGGGCTCGTCGACCTGGGTCTGGAGACGATCCCAGGCCCCCATCCGGTGGTGCCGCTCATGATCAGGGACACCGAGCGAACCACCGTCCTGGTCCGGCATCTCCATGACAACGGCATCCTCGCCACCGGTCTCAATTACCCGGTAGTGCCCAAGGGCGACGAGGAGATCCGGTTCCAGGTCAATGCCGACCACACCGAAGCCGACATCGACGAAGTGCTCCAGGTCCTCGGGAGTTTCGGGAACTGACCACCTACGCGATCACCACCAGCACCGCCCCCGCCTCGACCTGGTCGCCCGGGGAGCAGTCCACCTCCATGACGGTGCCGTCGTGAGGTGACCTGAGCGTGTGCTCCATCTTCATCGCCTCCAGCACAACGAGCACCTGACCCGCTCCAACGGTGTCACCGACGTTCGCTTCGACCCTGACCACCCTTCCGGGCATCGGCGCATGCAGGGATCCGGGCGCCTCAGCCGCCTCGGTCGAAGGGAAGCGAGGCAAGGCTTCCAGCCGAATCGGAGCCAGGTCGGAGTCGACGTAGCGAGTCTCGCCATACCGCGCCACGGTGAAGCTGTGGTCGAGCCCGTCCTGGTTGAACGCGACCCGATCGGGTGTGCATTCGGTGATGTCGATGGGGCCCAGGCCTTCGACGACCGGCGTTGGTGTGACCGAGTATCGGATCACGTGTGTTCCGTGATCGCCTCGATACATTCGCTCCTGATAGCTGCTGGGTCGATTGCGCCAACCCGACGGAATGGTTGTCAGCACCCGGGACCGGTCCCTGTCGAAAGACTGGTCGGCCATCGCCACCGCCACCGCCGAGAGGCGCTCCGTGTCCATGTCCGCGAGTGGCCGGCCGAGGTGTGCTGGGTCATGACGTTCCAGGAAGTGTGTGTCCATCTCCCCCGATCGGAACTCTTCGTGTTCCAAAATCCGAACCAGCAGGTCGCGATTGGTGACTGGGCCATGAATCATCGCCCCACGCAACGCCCGGGACAGTGTTTCGGCCGCCTCAGCTCGAGTGGCGCCATGGGCGACGATCTTGGCCAGCATGGGGTCGTAGAACACCGAGACCATCGATCCGTCCTCGACGCCGGAGTCGACTCGCAGCCCGGGCAGGTCGGGGATCTCGAACCGGTGAATCCTGCCGGTGACAGGGAGGAATTCGTGGCGGGGGTCTTCGGCGTAGAGCCTCGCTTCGATCGCATGCCCCGAGATGACGGGCTCGACGTCGATCGGGGCACCATCGGCGATTTCGATCTGGAGACGCACCAGGTCCAACCCGGTGACCATCTCGGTGACCGGGTGTTCCACCTGGAGTCTGGTGTTCATCTCCAGGAAGTAGAAGTCGCCGTCCTGGAAGAGAAACTCCACCGTCCCCGCCCCGACGTATCCCACCGCTGAAGCTGCCGCCACTGCTGTCTCACCCATCCGCCGGCGCAGGCTCTCGTCGATCACGGGGGAAGGCGCCTCCTCGATGATCTTCTGATGCCGCCTTTGGATCGAGCACTCCCGTTCGAATAGGGAGATCACGCGGCCGTGGCCGTCTCCGAGCACCTGGATCTCGATGTGCCGTGCTGCCTGCAGGTACTTCTCCAGAAAGACGGTGTCGTCGCCAAAGGACGAGGCCGCCTCCCGTCGCGCACTTTCGATCGCCTCGGTCAGACCCGAGGGATCGCCGACGACCCTCATCCCCTTACCCCCACCTCCGGCTGACGCCTTCACCAGCACCGGGTACCCAAGCCCCTCAGCGGCTGCCTCCGCCTCATCGTTATCGGTGAGGTCGATGGCACCGAGTGTGGGGACTCCTGCCGTCTCGACCAATGTCTTCGAGCGGAGCTTCGAGCCCATGACCTCGATGGCCTCCGGCGGTGGCCCGATCCAGATCAGACCCTCATCCATCACGCGACGGGCGAATTCGGCGTTCTCAGCCAGAAAGCCGTACCCGGGATGGATGGCGTCAGCCCCGCTCTGTTTGGCAGCTCCGAGTACTCCATCGATGTGCAGATAGGTTTCGATGGGGGTCGAGCGGGGAAGGTTTACGGCATGATCTGCTTCGAGCACGTGCGGCTCGGTTGCGTCGGGGTCCGAATGGATGGCGACCGTTTCGATGCCCATTTGACGACAGGTGCGGAACACGCGGCGGGCGATCTCACCGCGGTTGGCTACCAGAAGTCTCCGGATCATGGGCTCGATGAGCGTACCGGTGGAAACCATTTCCCACTCCGGAACGTCATAACCCTGTCGTCATAACTACGAGTCGAGGAGGCGCGTCCAAATGAGTGATACCCAGTTGATGGAAAGACAGGATCGGGAGACGGCCGAAAGGCTCGAACCGGCCCCAAGACGCCGGAAGTCCATCGTGCCGATTGCCATCGTCAGCGGTGTGGTCGCCCTGTTCGTCGTGATCGGGATCTGGGTGGTTTCGAGCCTCCAGGATCTGATCGATGCCGTCCCAACACCGGGCGACCTGGCCGCCGTGTTCGAGCCGGAGCCGTATGAGGAGATCGGCCCGGTCGTCATCAGTTCGATCCGGGACATGTCCAATCTGACCACTGTGGAGACGGTCCAATACACGATCGTCGATAAGGGCACAGATCGGGGATGGCTGGAATGGGCCCGTGGTGACAGCCTTCAGTTGTTCGCTGTGGCACGGATCGGCGCCGGCATAGATATGAGCGGTATCTCAGTGCAGAACGTCTCATTGGATGACCAGGGTGTGGTCGAAATCACAGTTCCGGCTGCCGAGATCCAGTACGTGTCGGTCGACAACGAGGCAACCCAGATCCTCGATCGGGAGACCGGCCTCTTCACCAAAGGTGACCCGAGGCTAGAGACCGATGCCCGTCAAGTGGCCGAAGAGGTCCTTGTCCAGGCGGCCATGGATGACGGCGTTCTCAGTGACGCCGAGGCCAATGCCCGTCAGGTGCTGACCGACTTCCTGCTCGGCCTTGGATACCGCGATGTGGTGGTCGAGTTCGCCGGCTGAGGCTCGTAACCTCCCGGGGTGAAAAGCGAAGAGCTCACAGTTTCAACCGGTGAGCATGGCGGCGTATTCGACATCACTCCCGATGTAGCCAGATTCGCTTCGGGCCAGGGCGACGGGCTGCTCTCTGTGTTCGTTCCTCATGCCACGGCCGGTGTTGCCGTGATCGAGGTGGGCGCGGGGAGCGACCAGGACCTGCTCGCAGCTATCGACAGCCTGCTTCCGGCGGAACAGGGCCGATGGCGTCACGATCACGGAAGTCCGGGACATGGTCGCGATCACGTATTGCCGGCGTTCGTGTCGCCCAGCCTCACGATTCCGGTTGTCGCCGGCCGACCGACGTTGGGCGTCTGGCAGTCGGTTGTGCTGGTCGACACCAATGTCGACAACCAGACCAGGAAGGTCCGTCTCTCCTTCATCGAGGGGTGACGGCATGACGCCGGCACTCGAGACCCAACGTCTGCGGCTGACACCGCTCCACCCATCGGACGCAGGCGAGATGGTGTCGGTCCTGGGCGACGACCAGCTTTACGCCTTCACAGGTGGCGGGCCGCCGACCCTGGCTGAGCTCGAAGAGAGATATCGAGCGCAATCAGCGGGTTCGCTCTCCGAGGACGAGACATGGCACAACTGGATCATCCGACTGGTCGAAGACGGGGTAGCCGTTGGGTTCGTGCAGGCAACTGTGACCGATGAGGAAGTGGAGATCGCATGGCTGGTCGGCGTCGATTGGCAGGGCCGGGGCCTCGCTACCGAGGCTGCCACTGCGATGATCGAATGGCTCGCTGCTGGCGGGACACGGCGACTGGTCGCTCACATCCATCCCGACCATGCCGCCTCGGGAAACGTGGCGGCTGCCCTCGGGTTGCTGCCCACCGGTGGGGTGGATTCCGACGGTGAGACGATCTGGGAGTTTTGATCACATCCGAAAGACGCCGAACCGGTCAGTTCCCTTGACCTCGGCGGAATGGGTGGCTGAGAGGGCGATGCCGAGGACGTTCCGGGTGTCGCGGGGATCGATGAGCCCGTCATCCCGAACCCTCGCGGTCGAGAAGTAGGCCAGCTCCTCGGCTTCGATCTGAGCTTCGACTTCCTTGCGCCGCTTCTCGTCCGCCTCCTCGTCGAAGGGCTCTCCCCGTGATTCCGCCGCCTGACGGGCGATGATCGACATCACACCGGCGAGCTGCGCCGGTCCCATCACCGCGACCTTGTGGTTGGGATAGCCGAAGACGAATCGGGGGTCGTAGGACCGCCCCGACATCCCGTAGTTCCCGGCCCCATAGGAGACGCCGGCCATGAGGGCGATGTGGGGCACCTCGGAATTGGCCACGGCATTCACCATCTTGGCGCCGTCCTTGATGATCCCCCGCTGCTCGTAGTCCTTGCCCACCATGTATCCGGTGGTGTTGTGGATGAAGAGGAGCGGAGTGTCGTAGCGGTTGCTGAGTTGGATGAACTCGGTTGCCTTCTGTGCCTCCTCGGAGAAGATCACGCCCTGCTGGTTGGCGATCACGCCCACCGGGAAACCGTGGATGGATCCCCACCCGGTGAGGATCGATGTGCCATACACCGCCTTGTACTCCTCGAAGCGGGAGCCGTCGAGGGTGCGCGCCAGGATCTCTCGCATATCGAAAGGAACCCGGAGGTCGCTCGGGATAACACCCAGGATGTCGTCGACTTCGTGAACCGGCTCGTCCGGGTCCTTGGTCGGCCCATAGCCGCGCTTGCGCCAGTTGAGATGGCTCACGATGTCACGGCCCATTCGGATCGCCTCGTGCTCGTCCTGAGCGAAGTAGTCGGAGAGACCCGAGACCTTGGAGTGCATCTCGGCCCCGCCCAACTCCTCGTCGGTCGACACCTCACCGGTGGCCATCTTCACGAGGGGCGGGCCCCCGAGGAACACCTTGGCCTGCTCCTTCACCATGACGGCGTAGTCGCACATCGCCGGGAAATAGGCGCCACCTGCCGTTGAGCTGCCGAACACGATGGCGATGGTCGGGATGCCCGCCTTGGAGAGACGGGTGAGGTTTCGGAACCACTTGCCTCCGACGATGAACACCTCGGCCTGGTCAGGGAGGTCGGCGCCGCCCGACTCGACAAGATTGATCAGGGGTAGCCGGTTCTCCCCTGCGATGTCCATGATGCGAAGGGTCTTCGCCACCGAATAACGGTTCATCGAGCCGGCCTGGCTGGTCGGATCGTGGGCGAGGATGGCGCATTCCACCCCCTCCACCACGCCTATCCCGGTGACGACATTGGCCCCCAGGTTCTTGTCGGTGCCCCAGGCGGCCAGGGTGGAGAGCTCGAGGAATGGGGCGTCCCGGTCCAGTAGCAATTCGATGCGCTCCCGGGCCAGGAGCTTGCCTCGGTCCCGGTGACGCTTGATGTACTGCTCGCCTCCGCCGTGTCGGGCCTTCTCCATGAGTTGTTCGAACTCGGCGAGCTTCTCCTCCATGGCGGCACGATTGACCCGGTACTCATCCGAGCGAGGATCGACTCTGGTGGGCAGGACCTGCACATTCCTAATGTACGGCGTCACACATGCCTGACGGGGTGAAGTGAAATGAAAGCTGCGGACTTCCAGGACCTGATCGGGACCGAGATCGGGGTCAGTGAGTGGATGGAGATAACCCAGGACCGGGTGGATGCCTTTGCCGACGCCACTGATGACCATCAGTGGATCCATGTCGATCGTGAACGGGCCGCGGCGAGCCCTTTCGGGGGGACCATTGCCCACGGGTTTCTCACCCTGTCTCTGACGGTTGCCCTGTCCGAACAGGTGCCACTCGAGGTCGGATCCCCCCTGATGGGCATCAATTACGGGCTGGAGAAGGTCCGTTTCCCCGCTCCGATCCCGGTTGGGACCCGGATCAGGGCCAGAGTCGGTCTGGTCTCGGTTACCGACGTCGAGGGTGGGATCCAGCTCAACCGTCAGGTCACCATCGAAGTCGAGGGCACCGAGAAGCCGGCGATGGTCGCCGAGACGGTGAGCCGGCTGTACTACTGACCTCGTGTGGGTCGACTACACCATCTATCTGACCACGGGCCTGGTGCTCCTGGCCGGGGTCGCCTTGATCGTGGTCTTGGCAAGGAAACGCGCAGGCATCGGAGTGGTTATCGCCCTGGTCCTCATCCTGGTTGTCGGGTTGGCGGGCATGTTCTTGGTGCGCCCGGAGCGGTTCAGAGCGCCAGGGGAAGAACTGTTGATCGTCGAAGTCGATGGTTCCTACCAAACGGAGGAGGTGGCGGCCACGATCGGCCTGTGTCTCTTGCTTATCCGTCAGATCGGCCCACTCTCTTTCATCGTGGGCAACGACCTCCTCCCTGGCGAGAACTGGGACCGTGGTCCCTTCAACGGCTGCGAGGGGGTTGGACACCTGAATGCGGAGATCAACCTTCCCGATTCGGTTCGATCCGGGGAGTGGATGGTGTGTGACACCTCCACCTGCTTACCGCTGACACGCTCGGCCTGATTGGGGGACTACGACAGGCTCCGCCCGCCCCCGACCACGACGACCTCACCGGTGATGTAGCTGGAGAGGGGTGTGAGGAGCCACCAGACGGTGTTGGCGATCTCATCCGTGGTCCCCATCCGGTCGAGTGGGATCGAGTCGACCATCTTCTCCCGAATGTCCTCGGGGATGGCCATGCTCATCTCCGATGAGATCAGGCCGGGAGCGACTGCGTTTACCCGGACATGGGGGGCCAGGGACAGAGCCATGGCCCGGGTCATGCCGACCACCCCGCCCTTGGACATCGAGTAGTTGAACTGGCCGAAGTTGCCCAGATATGCCCGGGAGGCGATGTTGACGATGGACCCGCCGTCTGACATCAGAGGAGCCAACTCGATCGTCAATCGATAGGCCGCCCCCAGATTGATCTCGAGAACGGCGGCGAAGTCCTCATCAGTCAGGTTGATCAGCCGGGCGTCCCTGGTGATCCCGGCATTGTTGACCAACCCGACGAGGGGCGACCCCGACGCCTCGACCGCTTTCCTGATCAAACCCGGGCCTTCGATCGAGGTCAGATCGACCTGCACCGGGATGATCGACTCGGAGAGAGCCAGCTCGGGGGCGATGTCGACGCCGATGACGGTCAACGGACCGGTCGACGCCATCTTCTCTGCGATGGCCCTGCCGATACCCCGTGCCGCCCCGGTGACGACGATGGTCCCGTTCATGCCAGCGTCTTCCCGATATGGCCTGAACCCACCCTTATCAGCTCACCGTTGACGCTGCCGTCGTCCAGTAGCCGGTGGGCCCACCCTTCCGCAGCTGAACGCTCCGCCTCGTCGAAGGCGACGACATTCGCTGTCCATCCGTTGCGAGCTCCCTCGAGCGCGGCCGTGCGAGCAGCCGAGAGCAAGCCGCAGGCGACCATGGCGTTGCCGGACCCCCTCCTTCCCAGCAGGTCGTCTTGGCGGACGACATAGACGATCGACTCCTCGCCCCGCGCGACCGACCGAGTCGCGTCGAACGCCCGGGTCAACTCGGCGAGGACCGATGCCCATTCCTCGTCGACGTCTTCGGCCCAATGGACCAACCCGCTCACGAGACGACCGCGGTCCCGGCTGCGACCATCTTCTCGATCGAGTCAGGGTCCACCCCCGCCTCCCGCAGGATCAGCCGGGTGTGCTGGCCCAGCGTGGCAGGGGCGGAGGCGGCGCGGGCCGGCGCGCCATCCATGTGGATCGGCGAACCGGTGGTCTTCACCACGCCCGCCACCGGATGGTCGAATTCGACGATCATCTCGTTGTGCCGTGCTTGCGGGTCGGTCAACGCCTCGCTCAGGGTCAGGACGTGACCCACTGGCAGACCGGCCTCACCGAGCACGCTCACCCAGTGATCGGCCGTATCCATCTTGAACACACTCGTGAGCTTTCTGGCCAGCGCGTCCCGTTTGGCCATCCGCACTTCGTTGCTCGGGTATGCATCCACCAGGTCGGGCAGACCGAGGCTGTCGGCCAGGACCCGGAAATGTCGATCCGAGACGACGGCAAGCGTGAAGTGCCCATCGAGGGCCTCGAACACCTGACTGGGTGCGACGTAGGGGCTCGCCGTCCCCACCCTCTCCGGTTGCTTCCCGTCGGCAAAGGCAAGTGCGTTCCACGCCGACTGGACCGCGATCACCCCGTCACGCAGCGAGACATCGATGTGCCTTCCCGATCGGGGTGTCTCAGCCAGTGCCGCGGAAATCGCCAGCGCTGCGTTGGTGCCTGCCACGTAGTCGCCGATCGTGGTGGCAGTTTTCATCGGCCTGTCCTTTGGCCCGCCCGTGATCGAGATCATGCCGGCCTCACCCTGGAACACGATGTCGATCCCGGCCCGCTTCGCATACGGGCCCTCGGCGCCGAAGGCTGAGATCGAGGCGTATATGAGCGTCGGGTTCAGCTCGTGGGAGCGACTCGCACCGAACCCGAGTCGTTCGATTGCCCCATGCCTGAGGTTGTGGATCAGCACGTCGGCCTTCCGGATCAAGTTGTCGAGAACGCGTTTCGACAGCCAGTCCTTGGTATCCAGGGCCAGGGACTCCTTGCCCCGGTTGACCGCCATGAAGAAGGCGGACTCGCCGGCTTGATGAGGCGCGAACCCGCGAGACAGGTCCCCTTCGGGCGGCTCCACTTTCACCACGCGCGCTCCCAAGTCGGCGAGGAGCATTGCGGCGTACGGCGCCGCAATCAGATTGCCGAACTCGATGACGAGGGTGCCATCGAGGGGCCCGGCGTCAGACACGCTCGATGACCGTGCTGATTCCCTGGCCCACCCCGATGCACATCGTGGCCAGCCCGTAGCGGCCGCCCCGACGTGCCAACTCGTGGGTGAGGGTGGTGAGGATCCGTGCCCCGGATGCTCCGAGCGGGTGCCCGATGGCGATCGCTCCGCCGTTGACGTTGACCCGCTCCTCATCGATCTCCAGCAATCGCATGCTGGCCACGGCCTGGGAGGCGAACGCTTCGTTTATCTCGACCAGGTCGAGGTCGTCAGGACCGATCCCTACTCGCTTCATCGCTTTCTCCGAGGCAGGCACCGGGCCAATCCCCATCACATCTGGGTGGACTCCGGCGGCGGCAGAAGACACGATCCGGGCCATCGGGGTCAGGCCAAAGGTGGCCAACCCAGCCTCGGTGGCGAGGATCAGGGCGGCGGCCCCGTCGTTCATCGGCGATGAGTTGCCCGCCGTGACGGTCCCATCCTCCTTGAAGACGGGGGCGAGCTTGGCTAGTGCTTCCATCGAAGTGTCGGCCCTCGGCCCTTCATCGGCTTCAATCAACCTCGTTTCCCGGCGTCGGGAGTCGACGGGCGCCTCGATGGGCTCGATCTCGTCGTGGAAGCGACCGGCTGCGACAGCAGCAAGGGCCAATTGGTGACTGCGCAGCGCAAAGGCGTCCTGGTCTTCCCGACTGACGTCGTACTTGGCAGCGACCACCTCGGCGGTCATCCCGAGTGTGATCGGGGGGTAGAGCTCTTTCATCCTCGGGTTGACCAGACGCCATCCGAGGACCGTGTCGACGATCTCGGGTGTGCCGGTGGCGAACGGGCGATCTGGCTTGGTCATCACGTAGGGCGAGCGAGTCATCGACTCGGATCCTCCGACCAAGACGACGTCACCCCACCCAGCGGCGAGGGCATGTGCCCCCGAGATGACTGCCTGCATCCCGGAGCCACATAGCCGGTTGACGGTCGCTCCCGGGATCTCGATCGGCAGGCCGGCGAGGAGGCCGGCCATGCGTGCCACATTGCGGTTGTCCTCACCCGCCTGGTTGGCCGCGCCCCAGTAGATGTCCTCGATCGCCATCGGGTCGACATCGGGCTGGCGTCTCAGTACACCGGCGATGGCGTGGGCGGCCAGGTCGTCCGGCCTGACCTGGGCGAGCTGCCCTCCGAGCTTGCCCATCGGAGTGCGACAGGCATCGACGATGTAGATGTCACCACTCATACTCGATGCGTTCACATTCTCGCCCATCAGTCCGGGTCGAATAGGGGGGAACCCCTATTTCCCAAGGAATCTTCTGGCCGTAAGTTCAGTTGAAAAGGACGATAGAGATGAACGAGCCCCGCAGAGACCCGATGAACATGGTGGCATACGCCCCAGCCGGGCTGCTCGTCCTCTACGTCATCATTCGCCTCATGTTCTGAGGGTTACGGTTGGCCCGATGGACCGACCTGACCTCCTGCCCTTCACCGAGTCCGACGAGGCAAATCGGCTGCTCGCCTCAGACGGGTTCGCCCTCCTCACCGGCATGCTCCTCGACCAGCAATTCCCCATGGAGCGGGCCTTCTACGGCCCTCAGCTCCTCAAAGACCGACTCGGTGCGGAACTCACCCCTGAAATGGTCGCTGCCACTCCGTTGGAGGACCTGGAGGTGGTTTTTCGCGGGCCACCGGCGATCCATCGCTATCCGGCGTCGATGGCGAAGCGGACCCAGGAGCTGGCTCGGGCGGTGATCGACGACTACGACGGCAGGGCGGAGAATCTATGGGACACCGCCAAGGACGGCTCGGAGCTTCTGACCCGGCTCCGGGCCCTGCCCGGATTCGGGGCCGAGAAGTCGAGGATCTTCGTTGGCCTCCTCGGCAAGCGTCTCGGAGTGCGGCCCGAAGGTTGGGAGGAGAAGGCAGCCGATTGGCCCTCGATCGCTGATGTGGCAAGTTTCGGGGACGTCCTCGCTCTGCGGGAGAAGAAGAAGGCGATGAAGGCCGCTAAACAGGCCTGAAGTTCTCAACCGCTCGGCCATTCCTGCCGATAGGGGAGAGCAAGGGAACGGAAGGGTATCGATGCATCTCTCGGGCCAGCTCTCTGATTGGAGCATCAACGATCTGCTCCAGATCATGCAGGTCACTAAGAAGACCGGGTCACTCGACATCGAGGGACAACGTCGCGGGCGTGTCCATTTCCGCGAGGGACGGGTCACCGGCGCCGAACTGAACGGTGTGGACGGGGCTCACACCGGATCCGATCGAGCAGGTGTCGCCGACATCCTCTACGTGCTTTCCACCGTCGCCGAGGGCTCCTTCTCGGTGGGGGCAGCCGATGGCCCTGACGCCAAGGGTTGGACGGTCGAGGAAGTCCTTGTCGATGTCGATGCGCTTCAGACTCTCGAGGGCGAAATCGCGGAGACCGGGTTGTTCGAGGCCAACGGCGTGAAGCTCATCAACGAGATCGCCGACCCGATGACTGTCGAGCCCGCCGACTGGCAGACGTTCGTCAATCTTGTGCCGACCTTCAGCTTCGGTGCCCTCGAGGCGAAGTACGGCCGTGGCACTGCGGTTCGCACGTTTCACACACTGAATCGGCTGGGCCTCGCTGAGACCGTCGCCATACCCGAAGAGGAGGCCGAGTGGCTCGACCGCTTGGCCGAGGGTGTCGCTTCCAATAGCGCCTGGAACGGGGCCGGTGGCGAAACCGACGAACAGCCTGTCGCTGAGCCGGAGCTCGAGATCGTGGAAGACGTGACCGAGCCGGCAACAGTGGAGGAGACCGAGGTCACCGAGCCCGAGCCGGTGAGCGTCGCTACCTCGAAGCCAAGCCGGGCCCACGTCGAGCTCAAAGGGGTCTCTGCCCACGCGTCGACCACCCTCACCGATGGTGTGTATGACGAGATTCGTCGTCTTCGGAGCCGGGTCGGCGATAAGTAACGTCGGCGGGCATGACTGCCCGCACCGGTTCTGAGTCTGATGTCCCCCTGATAGTGGGGATCGCAGGCGGTTCCGGGTCAGGGAAGACAACCATCGCCAGTTCCCTAGTCGACCAAATGAACGGTGGGGTGGCCCTCGTCCAGCACGACGCCTACTACCGGCACACACCGCAGCTCTCATTCGAGGACAGGTCCAAGGTCAACTACGACCACCCATCGTCATTGGAGACCGAGTTGTTGGTGGCGCATCTGGTCTCCCTCCGATCCGGGGAGCCTGTGGATAAGCCTTCGTACGACTTCGCTCGTCATCTGCGATCCGACGAGGTCGTGACGATCGCCCCTGCGCCGGTGATCGTCGTCGAGGGGATCTTGGTCCTGGCCGAACCCGGGCTGCGAGCCGAGCTCGACGTCAAAGTCTTTGTCGACACCGATGCCGACATCCGCCTCGCCCGTCGTCTGGAGCGGGACATCGAGGAGAGGGGGCGGACTGTCACCTCGGTCATCGCCCAGTACTTCGCATCGGTCCGCCCCATGCATCTGGAATTCGTCGAGCCTTCGAAGGGGTACGCCGACGTCGTCATCGATGACGGCTTCACGCCAGAGGCAGTCGATGTGGTGATCGAGATGATCCGGTCACAGCGAGGCCGGGATCTCGGCCCGGTCGTATGATTTCTGAGATGACCGCACATCCCACGGTCGCAATCATCGGTGTCGGAGCGATGGGCGAGGCTCTGCGTCGTGGCCTCGAGCGTGCCGGATGGGCACCAGAAGAGCTCTCGCTCGCCGTGCGCAGGGAGGACAGGGCGACGGAGCTCTCGTCACGTACTTCGTCGCTCGTCACGCTCGACCCCAAGGAAGCCATCGAGGCCCGGGATGTGATCGTCGTGGCGGTGAAGCCGAGAGATGTCGGCGCCGTCATCGAGGGAATCGCCAACAGCTTCGCCACCGATCAGATGGTTCTCTCGCTGGCTGCCGGAGTCACGACCAGGACGTATGAAGACGTTCTTGGTGAGGTCGCGGTCGTGAGGGCCATGCCGAACACGCCGGCTCTGGTCGGCGAAGGCGTGACGGGGATCGCCCGGGGCACCCACGCCGGCGAGGCGCATCTCAAGCGGGCGACTGAGGTCCTCGGAGCGGTCGGCGGGGTCAGGGTGATGGACGAATCGCTGCTGGATGCGGTGACGGCCGTTTCCGGCACCGGGCCCGCCTATGTCTTCCTCCTGGCGGAGGCGCTCACCGAGGCTGCGGTCCGGGAGGGGCTGCCCCGTGACATCGCGGAGGAGTTCGTGCATCAGACCATCCGTGGCGCCGGTCATCTCCTGACCGATACCGACACCACTCCGGCCGAGCTGCGCTCACAGGTGACCTCGCCAGGAGGGACGACAGCCGCCGCAGTGCACGTGCTCGAAGAGCGGGGATTCCGGGCCCTGGTCGAGGACGCAGTACAGGCCGCCGCCAAGCGAGCAGCAGAGCTCGGGCAGCAGGGTTGAGTGTCTTCTCCCGGGTGGTCATGGCCCTCACCGAGGCCGGGCCCGTGGAGCGGACGATCACCGGCACCGGGCCAGGCAAGGCCCTCGCCGGGAGATTCGTGGCCGGGGACACACTCGATGAGGGTGTGGCGGCCGCCCGCAGGCTCAACGAGCACGGTTTTCTCGTGTCCCTCGATCTTCTCGGGGAGGAGTGCCACGATCGTGCCACGGCGATCGGCGCCCGCGACGAGTACGTCGACGGGCTCGTTCGGATTCATTCCGAATCCCTCGACGCCAACATCTCGATCAAGTTGACCCAGCTCGGGTTGGCCTTCGACGAGTCGCTGGCGATCGACCTGCTCGAAAGTCTCGTCGATCGTGCGGCCGAGGCCGGCACCACCGTCACGATCGACATGGAAGATTCCCGCTACACGGAGGCGACCGTTCGCCTCTATGAGAAGACACAATCGGCGCACGACAATCTCGGGCTCGCCCTTCAGGCCTATTTGCACCGAACCCCTGCCGACTTGAAGCGGCTGATGCCCCTCGGCGGGCACATCCGGCTTTGCAAGGGGGCATATGTAGAGGGTGCCGACGTTGCACTCACTTCAGGGCGGGACGTGGATGAGGCGTTCGCCTCCCAACTGCGTGAGCTCATGGCATTCGAGGAGGTCCGCCCCGCCATCGCCACCCATGATTTGGCTTTGGTGGACCTGACACGTGAGTTGGCCCACTCGAGGAAGGAGCCGTTCGAGTTTCAGATGCTCTACGGGATACGAACCTCCCTGCAGCACGAACTCGTCGATTCCGGCTTCGCGGTCCGGATCTATTTGCCCTTCGGCTCCAAGTGGTATCCGTATCTGACCCGCCGACTCGCCGAACGACCATCCAACGTCTGGTTCTTCGTCCGATCTGTCTTCGGGGGCTAACCCTAAGATCACCGGCCATGGCCCTGACCGAGGAGCGGCAAGAGCAGTCCGCACCTGAGAAGCGACGCCCCGACGCATCGCAGGTCCTCGAGGGTCTCGGGATCCTCCTCGCGCTGGGCACTCTTGCCCTCGGGATCCTGGGGACCATTCCCGAGCATCCGGACTTCGAAGTGGGTCGCGAGGTGTTCGGCAACATCCCCGGCGCCCTCCAGGTGGTCTTCTACGTGTCTGTGGCCGGTTTTGTCTGGCTCATGCTCCATCTCTTCGCCCGCAGGGCCAAGAGCTGGTCGCTGGGGGCGGCGGAACGCCGCACCGGGCTTTGGGGAGAGCGGATAAAGCGACTCGGTGACGGGCTCATGATGAAGACGCTCATGCGTGACCCGCGGGCCGGGCTCACCCACGCCGCTCTGTACTACGGGTTCCTGGTCCTGTTCCTCGGCACCGTGACCCTCGAGATCGATCACATCCTTCCCGCGAACCTGAAGTTCCTCCACGGTGTCGTGTATCAGGCCTATTCGGCCGTCCTCGACCTCGCCTCCCTGATCTTTCTCGGCGGAGTGGCGCTGTTCGCGCTCAACCGGTACCTGGTGAGACCGGGCCGGATCAGGACCAAGACGCGGCCCGAGGATGCATTGATCCTCATCTTGCTCGCCGCGATCGGGCTCACGGGCCTCCTCACCGAATCGGCCCGGATCGCACTTGCCGGCCGGCCCGACTTCGAAGTGTGGTCCTTTGTCGGCTACCCCTTGTCGGCACTCTTCGGCGAGGGGTCGGCCGCCGGTGTCCACCAGGCGCTCTGGATCGTCCACGTCGCCGCTTTCGTCGGGTTCCTCGTCGTGGTCCCCGTCACCAAGCTGCGTCACATGTTCACCTCCCCGGCCAACATGTTCCTATCCGCGCGGCCCCGTCCCAAGGGGGCGATGCGGGAGATGCCCAACCTGCTCGAGGCCGAGGACATCGAGACCATCGGGGCGTCGGTGGTGACCGATCTCACCTGGAAGCAGATCTTCGATACGGACGCCTGCACCATCTGCGGCCGTTGCACGTCTGTATGCCCGGCCAACATCACCGGGAAGCCTCTCGACCCGCGGGAGATGGTGATCAAGACCGGTGAGGTCGCGGCATCGGTAGCCGCGGTCTCTCCGCCGGTCTCATCGTTGGCGGTGCTCGACGGAGAAGGGCACCTCTTCGACCGGGTTCGGCCCGACGAGGTCTTCGCCTGCGTGGCATGCCGCGCCTGCGACGAGATTTGCCCGGTCAACATCGAGATCCTCGACCGGATCCTGGACATGCGCCGGTACCTCACGCTGATGGAATCGGAGTTCCCCAGCGAGCTGGGCCGGGCCTTCGTCTCTATGGAGAATCAGGCCAATCCCTGGGGGCTGAGCCGCCAGGCTCGAGGCGACTGGACGAAAGAGCTCGACTTCGAGGTCCCGGTCTTCGGCGAGAACGGAAAGGACACGGCCGACTACCTCTGGTTCGTCGGGTGTGCGGGGTCCTACGACGATCGCAACACCGCTGTGTCTGTCTCGCTGGCTCGCCTCCTCCACCGGGCCGGCATCGACTTCGCCATCCTCGGAGCACGGGAGGCGTGCACCGGCGACCCGGCCCGGCGTGCCGGCAACGAGCTCGTCTACCAGCAGCTGGCCCTGGAGAACATCGCAACGTTCGAGGAGATCGGGGTCACCAGGGTGATCACTCAGTGCGCCCATTGCTTCAATGCGATCTCCAACGAGTACCCGCAGCTCGGGGGCAGCTACGAGGTGGTTCATCACAGCCAGCTGCTGGCTGAACTGTTGACCCAGGGCCGGCTCGAGGCCCCGGTGCAATCCGACGGCGCCGCCAAGAAGATCGCCTATCACGACCCGTGCTATCTCGGCAGGCACAACGACATCTATCTCGCCCCGAGGGAGGTGGCCGGCTCGGGGTCGATTGAGCTGGTGGAGATGCCCCGTCACGGCACAAGGGCGCTGTGTTGCGGTGCCGGAGGCGCGCGGTTCTGGATGGAGGAGCAGACCGGTAAGAAGATCAACATCGAGCGGGCTGAGGAGGCGCTGGCCACCGGTGCCGACGAGATCGCAGTTGCCTGCCCGTTCTGCTTCGTGATGCTCGATGACGGGGTCAAGGAACTGGGACGGGAGGACGTGCGGGTCCGGGATCTCGCGATGATCCTCGCCGATGGCCTCACAGAGAGCGCCGCTGAAGGTCAGACCGTCGGGAGCGAGTGATCCGACGGTCGGTCCTCACTCTGCTGCTGGTGGTGCTCCTGGCCGGGTGCACCGCAGATCCCGATGCCCCGTCTGCCACGGGTGCACCGGCGACGACTACGACAACGCCACCGACGACGACCACGACGGTTCTGTCCAACGTGGCTGTGGAGGCGTTTCGCACTTGTCTCGCTGATAGGGGGATCGAGATCGAAGAGATCCCATTGGACGCCACCGGCCACCCCCGCCTCGACTGGGTGATGGCCACATTGGACTTCGGCGACCCGGCCACGGCCGAGACGGTCTCGCTCTGCTCTGAGCACCTCGAGACAGGAGCGCTGGACTTGGGAGACGACGATGTCCTCCGTCAGACCATCCTCGAGCAGCTTGAGGAGTTCAGCCAATGCATGGTCGATCTCGGAGTCGAGGATTTCCCCGACCCGGTGCCCGGCTTCACCGGCATCGGCTCCCCATTCCCGATCGCCGAGATCCCCTACTCCGATCCGGGCTTCTCCGTCGCAGTGACCGCATGCCGGGAGGCACTTCTCGAGGCGTTGGCCGGCCCCACTGAGGAGTGAATGGCCGGGGATTCGGCCTACGATCGCGCCCAGGTGATCTCCCATCCAGCACCCGTCATCCACCCTGATACCGGTCAGGACCAGGACATCGATCGGCCCTGGCAGGTCATCGTGTGGAACGATCCGGTGAACACGATGTCCTACGTCGTCTATGTGCTGCGAAAGCTCTTCGGGTACGACGAGCCCAAGGCGACGGTGCTCATGCTCCAGGTGCATCACGAGGGGCGGGCCACGGTGTCCGATGGGCCCCGGGAGAAGGCGGAAGTCGACTGCTACCGGCTCCACGGTCACGGGCTGTGGGCCACGATGGAGCATTGATGCAACGCCGGTTCAAGTCGGCCCGGGGTGGGATCGATGTCGATCTCACCGACGATGAGAAGGTCTTCCTGACGGGGCTACTCGATCTCCTCGCCGGTATCCCGGCGGCTGCCGACGAGCCCGCTTCACGACGTCTCCGTGTGCCCGTCTATCTCGACGATCCGGAGTCGAACGAAGAGTGGTGGCGGCTGATGGAAGGCGAGCTGCATGCAGCTCGCATTGCGGATCGCCGGGTTTTCCAGCAGGTTCTCGACGAGCCGGGTCGGCGCCACATGAGCAACGACGAGGCCGATGCCTTTCTCAGAGTGCTGAACGAAGGCAGGCTCGCCCTCGGCGCCCGATTCGGCCTCGAGGTCGAGGAGGATCACGACCAACTGCCCGAGGAGCAGCGGGACATCATGGACTACCTCGGTTGGCTTCTCGAGGACCTGACGTCGGAATTGAGCCGATCGCTGTGAGCCCGGTGTCACCGGGACGCATCAACCGATCGGTGGAGTAGGTTCGACGCTTACCGTCTGCAGGGACATCGGGAGGTTCCGAGAGGCGGGAGGTGACCGTTGCTTGCAGACCCGATAGCCGAGTTGAGAAGCCCCTCCGGCTCGCTCATCTCGGTGTACCTGGGTCGACCCAGCCCCGGCGGGATGACCGCTCTGCTCACGGATCTCCTGCGCCCGGTGCGGGAGGCGGCGGAGTCCAAGGAAAGGTCGGTTCAGAAGTCCGTCCGCGCAGACGCCGAGCGCATCCATGATCATGCCGAGCAGCTAGAGGTGGACGCTGCCCCCGCCTACGCCATTTTCGCCTCTGATCTCGACGGTCTCTTCACGGTCGAGTCACTCGCGCACAAGGTGCCCAATGTCTCCTCACTCGGCCCCCGTCCCTATCTGCGACCCCTGAGGGCCGCGCCCAAGACATTGCGGGCCGGAGTCATCGTTGCCGACCGCTCCCAGGCTCGGGTCTTCGTCGTCTCCGGCCAGCTCATAGATGAGGTGGGTCCCCCCCTCATCGCCGACATCGGCAAGCACAATTACGGCGGGTTCTCGGGATACGAGGAACATGGCGTGAGGCTCAGGGCCGATGAGGTGTCGACCAGGATGTGGCGGGAGGCCGGGGCCATCCTCCTCGAGAAGCACCAGGAACGACCCTTCGACTACCTGGCCATCGGAGGGCACGGTGAGATCGTCGAGGAAATCGGCAGAAACCTCCACCCCTACCTCGACCGGGTCGACCGGGTCACCTTCCACGCCGGCCCGCAGTCGCTCTCGTTCCCGGCTCTCCGGGTCGAGCTGGCGTCACGTGCCGAGGAGGTGAGCCGACGAAGAGAGTCGGCGCTCGCCGAGCGAGTGTGCGACACGGCCCGGAGCGATGGCCTGGGCGTCCTCGGCCTGACACCGGTTCTCACGGCTTCCAACTCCCAAGCAATCGACACGCTGGTGGTGGCTGGTGAATTCGGCCGCCCGGGCTCCATCTGCAACTCCTGCGGGTTCCTGGCACGATCCGGAAACCACTGCCCGGTGTGCGGATCGACCATGTTCCAGGTAGACGACATCGTGGCCGCGGCCATGGAGGCAACGGTGGCGGCTGGTGGGCGAACCCATCAGATAGTGGTCTCTTCGCCGCTCGACGCCCACGGCATCGGGGCACTGACTCGCTTTCCTCAGCACCCCTGAGCGCGACCAGGCGGGGCGGTACCCTTGGGCGTATGCGAGAGACGCTGGATCAGAGGCAGCACTGGGTGGACCAGGGCAAGAAGGTGGCGAAGGCCACCGTGGTCAAGGCCTACGGCTCAGCGCCCCGGGGCCCCGGCTCGCTCATGCTGGTCTCCTCCGAAGGGGAGATGGAAGGATCGGTGTCCGGGGGCTGTGTCGAGAACGACGTCGTAGTCCGGGCAATGTCGGTCCTCGAGAAGGGCGAGCCAGAGCTGGTCACATACGGCATTGCTGACGATGAGGCCTTCACGGTAGGGCTCGCCTGCGGCGGGACCATTCAGGTCTACATCGAACCGTGGTGACGTCACCGGTACTCGAAGCCACCCGTAGCCTGATCGACGAAGATGCTTTCGGGATGGTGATCACGGTGATCGCCGGCCCCGAGGCCGGGTCGAAAATCGTGCTCGACCACTCCGGCGGGGTCATAGCGGGATCACTCCCCGAACCATTGGTCGCCCCGGCCCGGGCGGACGCCCTGGCCCTCATGTTACGGGAGACGAGCACCACTCTTGCGTACGAGGAGCATGAGCTGTTCTACGAGGTGATCGCCCCGCGTCCGCGCCTCTTCGTCTTCGGGGCAGTCCACATCGCCCAAGAGCTGGTGCAGCATGCCGGCTTGCTCGGCTTTCACACCGTCGTGGCCGACCCACGGCCTGCCTTCGTGACCAAGGAACGATTCCCTGAGGCCGACGAGCTGAGGGTGGGGTGGCCAGACGACGTCGTCGACAGCACCGCGTTCGATACCCGCACCTTCGTCGTGGTCCTCACCCATGACCGACGTTTCGAAGATCCGCTCTGGCCCCTCCTCCTCCCGACGGATGTGCGCTACATCGGGGCGATGGGATCGTCCAAAACCACAGCTGCCCGTCGCCAACGTCTGCTCGACTCGGGCTTCACCGCCGAGCAAGTGGACCGCATCCATGGCCCGATCGGACTCGATATCGGTTCCCGGGCCGCCGGGGAGGTCGCAATCGCGATCCTGGGCGAGATGATCGCGGCTCGTTACCTGCACGATCGCGAGCCGCAGCTCATAGGCCGGTCGGTGCGACTCTGATGACAACCGCTGCCGTCGTACTAGCCGCCGGCGCTTCACGTCGTCTGGGCCGATCGAAACAGCTCGAGCCCTGGGGAGACTCCAATCTCCTGTCCAATGTCGTGGCGCGGACACGGGCCTTCCCCGTCGACGAGGTATGGGTCGTCCTCGGCCACGACTACGAGCGGATACTCGATGAGACCGAGTTCGGCGATGCGGGCGTCATCGAAAACCCGGAATGGTCCGAGGGCATCGCTTCATCGATCCGGGTCGCCCTCGACGCGTTGACACGGCTTTCCCGAGTCGACAAGGCCCTGATCGTCATGGGTGATCAGCCTTCGGTCCCGGTGGAGGTGGTCGAGGCTTTGATCGAGTCGCATGCACGTTCCGACCACCAGGTGAGTGTCCCCAAGTACAGATATTCCTGGGGCAACCCGGTGCTCGTGGACCGCGCCTTGTGGCCGCGTCTCATGTCTCTCGAGGGAGACGAGGGAGCGCAGCGCCTGTGGCAGGCGCACCCGGATTGGATCAACGAGGTGTGGTTCTCCGACCTCGCTCCCCGGGACGTGGACACGGAGACCGACATCGTCGAATTGCGACCCAAGCACCCGGGTTCTGTATGAGTTGATCGGTCTAGAGTCGGGATGTCTGGTTTCTGTTGCGCTGAAGGGACACATGGCTCGGATCGATCAGGTGGCTGGCATCGCCCACAAGGACGCCACCAAGCTGCGAAAGGCCGGGGTTCGGACGAGCAAAGGCCTCATCGAGGTTGCCGCAGATCGGAAGGGGAGGGCCGAACTGGCGGCTGCGACCGGCATCGACTCGAGGAACCTCCAGCTTTGGGTCAATCACGCCGACCTGCTCAGGGTCCAAGGGGTAGGCGCCGAGTACGCCGAGCTCCTCACCGCGGCTGGTGTGGACACCCTGCGTGATCTGAGGCGCCGCAACCCCACCGCCCTCCTGGCCAAGATCATCGGTCTCAACGGCAGCAGCAGAGTCGTGCGACGTCTCCCCACCGAATCCATGGTCGAGGTCTGGATCGAGGCGGCCAGGGAGCTCGATCCGAGTTGAACAACGAAACAGGGCCCCCGAAGGGACCCTGTTTCTCGTTGAGGAGAAGTGAGCTCAGGAAACCTTGTCGGCGGGAGCCGAGTTGGTCTTCGCAGAGCTCGTCTTCGCTGCGGTCGACGTGGTGGTCTTGGCAGCAGAAGCCTTGGGGGTGGTGGCAGCCTTGGCGGCCGGCTTCTTGGCAGGAGCCTTGGCCGGGGCCTCTGTCTCGGTCGCCTTCTCGGGGCGGAATGAGGTTCTCCAGGTGGCCAACATGTCCTCGAGCTGGTCGCGCAGCTTGCTCACTTGCTCCTTGGCCTGGTCGAGGTCGACCTTCGAGGAGATCTCCTCGACGACCTTGCCATCGGTGATCCGGCCCACGACCTTCTCACCCTCGACGGCCCAGCCGTCGATCGTCTTCTCGGCGACCTGGCCGTACTCGGTCGCGCCCTCGGTCAGCTTTGAGCGAAGGTCGCTCGCCTTCACGCCTACCTTGCGGGCGGCGACGACCGGGGCACCTACGGCTGCATACAGCACGTTCTTTGTGTTCATTGTCACTCCTTTTCGGTGTGTTGTCTTACTGACCCATTCGAATGGATCAACGCTCGATACATGTCGAGAAGCAGTTTCTTCTCAGTGGCGCTCAGCAGGTTGTCTGCGTCGATTGCCTCGTTGATTGTCGGCGACTCCAACTCATCGTCGATGAGACCGGCTCTGGAGTAGAGGGTGTTCGCCGAGATCTCGAGTGCGCGCGACAGACGGCTCAGGATCTCAGCCGAAGGCTTGCGGATCCCGCGCTCTATCTGCGACAGATAGGGGTTGGAGATCCCGGCCCGCTCCGCCAGACGACGGAGCGAGAGATTGGCTCTCTCCCTCTGCTGATGGATGAACTCGCCGAGGTCGTTCTGCTTGCTCTCGTTCACTACGTGTAAGCATATAGCAAGCTGCTAACTATTGCAAGCACTTGCTAGCGGAGGCTCGGTTCAGACCAACGCGGTGCCGACTGCACTCCCGATGAGCCAGGCGATCACCCCACCGATCCCGGCGATGGCCATGTTCTCGAAACCGGAAGTCAGCCAGTTGTGCTTCGCCACCCTCGCCTTGACCACTCCGACGATGAAGAGGCCGGTGAGGGCGAGGATTGTCGCCCAGGCCAGCGCCACGTTGGCCGAGTCGAAGACGAAGAACGGAATGACTACCGGCAGAGATCCCACGAGAAACAGGCCACCCGAGGCGAGCATGGCCCGATAAGGCGACCGACGCTCCGATTCGACGAAGCCGAATTCAAGGGCCTTCATCGCGTTGAGGATTGCGTCATCGGAGCGGTCGAAAGCGGCCACCACCATATCGACGTCCTCCTGACGCAGACCCATGTCACCGAACATCTCGGTCAGCTGGTCCAGCTCCTGCTGGCGATGGTCGCGGATATGGACCTTCTCCAGCCGAAGCTCCGCCTCGAGCACCTGATCCTGTGACTTCGTGGCCAGATACTCACCAGCCGCCATCGATACTGCCCCGGCCAAGGCCCCGGCGAGGGCGGTGAGAAGCACCTGGTCGGTGACGAGCCCACCACCGACGACGCCGACGACGAGGAGGAAGATCGAGACGAGACCGTCGTTGACCCCGAGGATGATGTCCCGCCAGTACTGACGGGTCTCGCCGATGTGGGGCTCGTAGGGAGTCTCCTCTCTACGAGCCTCTCGGTCGGTCGCCACGAATGTGATGGTACCAACCGCTCGTCGGCCGCCTCCTGGTCAAACCCCGTCGGCCAGCCCGATCACAGCGCCCAGACCGGCCCGGATCCCGAACCCAACCGTTGCCTCGTCCAACACGAAACCTGGGGAGTGGAGATCGTGGCCCTTCCCCGACGATCCGAGCCGGAGCAACGCCCCGGGCGCTACCGAGAGATAGTTGGCGAAGTCCTCGCCACCCATCGAAGGCTCAGTGGGGACCACCGTCTCCGAACCGACGAGCTGGGAGATGCCGGAAGTGGCCGCCTGGACTACGGCATGATCGTTGACGACCGGGGGTATCGCCTGCACGTAGTCCAGGGTGTAGCCCGCTCCGGACCAGGCCATGAGACTGCCGATCGCCTTGTCCATGAGTCCGGGGAGTACGTCCCACAGGCTGCGATCCAACGTCCGGGCCGTTCCCTGCAACTCGACGCGGGTCGGGATCACGTTCGAGGTTGTGCCACCATGGATCGAGCCAAATGCAACGGTCAGGGTGCTTCGGGCGTCGACCGTTCGCCGCAGCACTCCGGGGAGTTCGTGTACCAGGCGAGCGGCATCGGCGATCAGGTCGACCGTATGGTGGGGACGGGCAGTGTGTCCCCCAGGCCCCTCCAGAACGACGGTGAACTTGTCGGCGCTGGCGGTGATAGGCCCCACCCGGCTCCCCACAAGGCCAGTCTCCAGCGACGGGTCCACATGAAAGGCCAGAAGCCCTTTCAAACCGTCCACCAGCCCTGCCTCGACGAATTGCGATGCACCACCAGGGAACGCCTCCTCAGCGGGCTGGAACAGCAGTCTCACCCCGACTGGCAGATCGAGCTGGCGGAGGGCAACGGCGATTCCGAAGGCGATGGCAGCGTGCCCGTCGTGCCCACAGGCATGCATCCACCCCGGGTTCTGCGAACGCGGGGCATTCCCCTCTGGCTCGTGGATGGGCAAGGCGTCGAGGTCTGCCCTGAAGCCGACCCGGGGCTCGGGGCCGACGTCCACCCAGAGACCTGTCTGCGGTCGTCGGTCGTGAAAGACGATCCCATTCTCATCGAGTGAGGCGGCGATCAGGGCAGTTGTCTGATGTTCTTCGTTGGCCGGCTCGGGGTGGCGATGGAGAAGTCGGCGAAGCTCGACCGCTTGGGGGATGATGCCCTCCACCAGCGCCTCGAGCCGATCGGGGCTGATCATCTGATGAGGCTAACCCATCCCAAATTGGGAGCCACAGTCCCGATGTGACACCTGAGGGTTTCAATTTCGAGGTGGCTCACTCGTAGAAGCGGGTCTCAAAGACACGACGGGCCCTTCTGGTGACCCGGCGGTACTCATCTCTGAGCTCGGAGGCCCGGTCGAAACCGAGCGAAGCGGCGAGACTGCCTAGCTCCAGCGGTGAGGTTGGTAGCGAGTCGGCGGCCCGACCCATCTGGAGATGGAGACGGAGGCGGGCGCGGGTGCAGAAGAGGTACGACTCCGTCAGGGCGCGCTCCTCGTCGGCCCCGAGCAGTCCGTGCCCGACCAGGACCTGTAACGCATCCAATGTGCCGGGGCCGCGAAGCTCCGGGATTCTGCCGCCGTAACGCAACTGAAGGAGCTGGGTGAGGAACTCGATGTCACTGATGCTCCCCCGGCCCAGCTTGAGGTGGTAGTCGGGGTCTTCACCGGCCGGGATCCGCTCTTTCTCAACCCTCGCCTTGATCTCACGGATGGATCGCAGAAAGTCGGCGGGCAAGCTGTCCCTCCACAGGAAGCCTCCCACCACGTCGGACCACTGTCTTGCGAGGGACGGATCACCGGCCGCCACCCTCCCCTTGACGAGGGCGAGCATCTCCCAGGGCTCGGCCCACTCCTCGTAGTAGCGGCGGTAGCTCTCGAGTGACCTCGCCATAGGCCCTTTTCGGCCCTCGGGTCTGAGCTCTGCGTCGAGCCGGTAGGCCTCGCCATGACGGCTCGTCTCGGAGAGCACCTTCGACAACTCGGTGGCGACGCGGAAAGCATCGTCGCGTCCGGATTCCTCGGCGATCACGTACATCAGATCGAGGTCGGAGCCGTAGGACAGCTCGCCGCCTCCCCACTTGCCCATTGCGACGACGCATAGGCCGGTCGGGTCACCATTGGTGACGACGTGGAGCCCTCCGCCCACTGCCACGTCGGCACTGTCGGTGAGGGAGCCAAGGGTGGTGACGGTGTCCGCCAGTCCGAGGATGTCCCTCGCCGCCGTGCGGAGCTTGCGCCGCCGAGCCATCCGACGGATGGTCCCCACCTTGGCGTCGGGTTCCGGCCGGGAATCGAGCAAGTCGAGGAGGCGGCTCGACTCCTCCGCCCGACCGCGGATCTCGGCCAACAGCCGCTCATCGGCCAGACGGGGGACGAATTCGGGGATGCGGTCGATCAGGTCGCCGATGAGACGGCTTGTTCCGAGTAGGCGGCATAGCCGCTCGCCGGCCAGCGGGTTCACCTGGAGCAGGGTCACCAGCGTTGCGTGGTCGGGAGTGTTGGCCAGGACCGTGCGGAGCTGTCTCAGCCCGAGATCCGGATCGGGGGTGAGCGACAGCCAGTCGAGCATGAGGGGGAGCACCTGATGCATGGCCTGCGACCGCCGGCTCAGACCCGACGTCAGGTCTTCCAGTGCCCTCTTCGCCGCCGCCACGTCGTTGAAGCCGAGGGCTTCGAGACGCAGAGCGGCCTGTTCCATGCCAAGCCGAGCGCTCGGGGATCCGACGAGAGCGTCCAGGATCGGTCTGAAGTAGAGACGCTCGTGAACGTCGCGAACGATCGATCGCACCTCGCTGATCCTCTGGTCGAGCTCACGTGCCGGATCGGTCCCCATCCCGAGGGCACGGCCCAATTGTTCTCTGCGCTCCAGATCAGCCGGGATCTCGTGGGTTTGTCGCAGGTCCCAGAGCTGGATCCGGTGTTCGAGATCTCGCCAGAACCGGTAGGCGGAGTCGAGCCGGGAACGATCCTCCTCACCCACGAACCCGAGGTCGGTCAGGGCCTGGAGGGCCTCGAGTGTGCCCGGCTTCCTCAGCTCCGGGGCGAGTCGACCATGGACCAACTGGAGGAGCTGGACCGAGAACTCGACGTCGCGGATACCACCTCGCGACCGCTTGATGTCGGATGGCCTCGCTCCCGCCTCCGCCTGCTCCTTGAGCTTGCGGACGCTGCGCAGAGAGTCCACGTCGAGACCCTGCTCCCAGATCACGGTCTCGACCATCGAGGCGAAGCGTTCGCCGAGGGAAGGGTCACCGGAGACAGGACGCGCCTTGAGAAGCGCCTGGAGCTCCCACGGCTCGCCCCATCTGGCGTAGTACTGCGCATACGAGTCGAGGCTTCGCGAGAGGGGCCCGATCGATCCCTCCGGCCTCAGATCGGTGTCGACGAGGAGCCCTGGGCCGTCGTTTCCTCGGGCGGAAAGGGCCCCGACGATGGCCAGGGCGAGGGCGAGGGCGGCGGTCCGGCTCGCCGATTCGTCATCACCCGCTCTGTCGTGGACGAAGAGCAGGTCGATGTCGGACGAGTAGTTCAGCTCTCGGGCTCCCCATTTCCCCATTGCGATGACGGCGAAGGGGAGGTCGGCAGCCAACGGGTATTTCGCCGCGATCGCTGCCGTCGCCCCAGATTGGACATCCTCCACCAGGTGGTCGATGGCATCCGAGAACCGGGTGGTCGCAACCGTCATGTCGATGACACCGGCCAGGTCGTCCCCGGCGATGGAGGCCAGAGAGGCCCTCAGGCGCAGCGGCACCGAATCATCGGGGGCGGACCCGATGAGCAAGCTGGGTCGACGGGCGATCGCTTGACTCAAAGCGCGAGAGGCGCCGGCAATGGCGCAGGCTCGTTCCAGGGCGGGGCTGGTTAGGACGAGCTCGGGGTCTGCCTCGATCATCGAGATCAATCGCGGCCAGGCCCCGGCCGGATCGCCTCCCCTCGCCACCAGGTCGACGATGGACGATCTCCGGTCCGGGTCCGGTACCAGGACCTGGAGTCTCCCTGCTTCTGCAGGGGGAATAGCGGCTGCGGGCCGTCTGTCGGTCACGTCCGACAGCGTATGCCGGGGCGTATCGTGGAGGTATGCCACTCCGAGTCGCCGGGGCTCAACTGAATCTATGTGTCGGCGACATACCGGGCAACGAGCGACGCATTGCCGAGGCCATCGATTGGGCCGAAGCAGAGCGTGCCGAAGTGCTGCTCCTGCCTGAGCTGGCGATCAACGGCTACCCGCCCGAGGATCTGGTGCTTCGCGACGATTTCGTGTCGGCTGGTATCGAGTCCCTGCATCGTCTCGCTTCACGAGCGGGGTCGACGGCGGTGGTTGTTGGCTTTGTCGACCGATCGGATGGCCCGTCACGGGGTGCCGTGGACGCCGAGGAGCGCCGCGTGGCCAATGCGGCGGCCGTTCTTCACAAGGGCGGGATCGTCGGGATATATCACAAGGTGCTCCTCCCCAACTACGGCGTCTTCGACGAGGACCGCTATTTCGCCATAGGGCACGATCCGGCACGGGTTTGGGACATGGGAGGGACCCGCGTCGGGGTGTCGATCTGTGAGGACATCTGGCTCCCGGATGGCCCTCCACGTGATCAGGCCGCAGCCGGTGCCAAGGTCTTGCTCAACATCAACGCCTCGCCGTTCCACAAAGGCAAGGCCAGGGAGCGCGAGGGGATGATCGTCGACCGCGCCCGTGCATCCGGGGCGGCCGTGGTCTACCTCAACTTGATCGGAGGCCAGGACGAGCTCGTGTTCGATGGTTGCTCCCTGGTGGTCGGTTCCGATGGCACGATCGTCCACCGCTCTCCGCAGTTCGAAGAGGACATGTTCGTAGTCGACGTGCCGCTGCCCGGGGAGGCAGCGGTGGTCGGTTCGGTGACGGACCACCTGGAGCCCGTCGAAGAGGTCTATCGGGCCTTGGAGACCGGTCTGGGGGACTATGTGAGGAAGAACGGGTTCGCACAGGTGGTTATCGGCCTGTCCGGGGGCATCGATTCGGCTCTGACCGCGGTCATTGCCTCTGACGCCCTGGGACCCGGCTCGGTCTGGGGTGTCGCCATGCCCTCGCGGTTCTCCTCGCAGCACTCGATCGACGATGCCCGGCAATTGGCCGAGAACTTGGGGCTGCGCTTCGACCTCCTCCCCATCGACGATGTCTACGGGGCGTTTCTCGGTGCCCTCGCCCCCGTTTTCGCCGGCACCGAGTTCGGGACGAGTGAGGAGAACCTTCAGGCCCGCAGCAGGGGGGCGATGTTGATGGCGATCTCCAACAAGCACGGCCCGATGGTGGTGGCCACCGGGAACAAGTCTGAGATGGCTGCGGGGTACGCCACTCTCTACGGAGACATGGTTGGGGGCTACGCGGTTCTGAAGGACGTATTCAAAACCCTGGTCTACGACCTGGCCCGTTGGCGGAACAAGGATGGGGACGTGATCCCCCAGAACACAATCGACAAGCCGCCATCAGCCGAATTGCGCCCGAATCAGAAGGATTCGGACAGTCTTCCACCCTACGAGACCCTCGATGAGATCCTCTCGCTCTACGTCGAGGCGGACCTCGGCGTGACTGCGATCGTGGAGCGGGGCTTCGACCCAGGCCTGGTGACGCGGGTGGCGGGAATGGTCGATCGCAACGAGTACAAGCGCCGGCAGGCAGCCCCCGGAGTGAAGATCACTGTCAAGGCGTTCGGCAAGGACCGACGACTGCCGATCACCAACAGACACAAGCCGTCATCCCCGTGACGGGTTACCGATGACGCTGAGGGTGCTGATAAACGGAGTCGAGGCGGACGGCGTCGTTCCGGTCACCGACTCTTCGGTCCTCAGGGGTGATGGTTGCTTCGAGGTGATCAGGTCCTACGCGGGCCGGCCATTCGCCATGCAGGATCATCTCGACCGCCTCGATCGGAGCGCCAAGGCTCTCGAGATCGCTTTGCCCGACCGTCAGGATCTGGTGCGGTGGGTGGAGCAGGCTGCTGCCTCATGTGATGACTGCCTGGTCCGGGTGGTTGTGACGCGGGGCCCGGCGATGGCCGGGATCTCGGGCGAGTCGATCGTGATCGTGTTCGCCCACGCGCTCGGCAAGGGCGGCGGCCCGGCCACCCTGCTTCCCGTCCCCGCCCCATGGCACTCGGCAGGCGCAGAGTGGGAACTCGCCGGCGCCAAGGTCCTGTCGTATGCCCCCAACATGGCGGCCACGCGGCGCGCGATCGCCGAGGGATTCGGTGACGCCCTCCTGACGACCATCGAGGGCGTGATGCTCGAAGGCCCGACATTCTCCGTGGCCTGGGTGGTCGACGGCGTCATCGAGACGCCCGGGCTCGAAATGGGGATCCTCGACTCGATCACCCGTCGGGTGATGCTCGAACTCGCATCCGAGCTCGGGATCGAGGTCGTGGAGGGAACATGGGATCTGGACCGTCTCGATCGGGCGCAGGAGGCGATGGCCCTTTCCACGGTTCGCGAGATCCAACCTGTATCCGCCATAGGTAGGCGTGGATTCCACGAAGGGCCGGTCACTGCCGACCTGGCGCGTCTCTTCTATCAGCGCCTCTACTGAACGGGCGGTGGGCAGGACTCGGGGTTCCGGCCCTCGATCCACGAGACGAGCCGAACGACGGTCTCTGCCCTGGTCAGGACCCGGTCGTTTTCGAGAGTGGGGTTGCAGGCGGCACGAGCGCCGATCTCCCGCAGCTTGGCCTCGGCCTCCTCAGCGGTGGGAAGGAAGACGTCGGGGACACCCTCGGTCTGCGACCGCGGCCGCAGGGTCGACACCAGTGCATCGATCCGGACCCATACGGCGAGACGGGCGACATCGGCCTCCGTCAGCCCAAGGAATAGACAGGGGTCGAGCGGAGGGCATGCCGAGGTGTCTGTCAACGGCAGATACTGGCCCTCGAGCTCAGGAGGGGCCTTGCCGGCCAGGTGTCCGGCGAGGACAGCGGTCAGTTCCGGCTCCGCGATTCGGTCCGGGCAGAAATCGACGCCCGTCTCGTCGCAATCGAGCAGGAGTCCTTGAGTCAGCAGCAGTGCGATGATGGCCTCGGCAGGACTGCCGTCGTCATCGGCGTATGGCCAGGACGGCTGGGGATCTGCATGCACCGCCGCGCTCTGTGCGGTAAGCAGGCTCGGACGTGGATCGACGGCGAGGCCGTCAGGGTTGTGCAGCTCGAAATGAAGGTGGGGCACGGTGCCCTCGGCATTCCCTGAATCTCCAACCCATCCGATCACTTCTCCCCGGGCCACTGGCGAGCCCTCGACGAGATCGGTCCGCAGTCCGATGCCCAGGCCGTCGTCGGTGTCGTACTGATCGTTGTTGAGATGGATGTAATAGGACTGCCAGCCGTCGGTGTGCCGGACGATGGCCCAGCAACAGTTGCTCGTCCCACGGTCCTGTGCGACACGGCTCACCACTCCATCGGCGACAGCGACAACCGGAGTGAGTCGAGGTGCCGCGATGTCGTTGCCTTCGTGCTTGCGGGCGCCACCGTCGCGATCGGCACCGAAGGGTGAACCGATTTGACCGACCCCGCCCAGGGGCCAGGCCATGTCGTAGACGAAGGGCTCGCATGGCGGCGGGAGCGGAACAGTGGTGGTGCTCTCCGGTGGGGCAGTAGTGGGTGGCGCCGTGGTCGAGCCAGGTGCAGTGGTCGTAGTCGACGCGGTCGTGGTGGTCTCGTTCGGGGCGGACGTGCTGGTGGTCTTCTCGGGAACCGTTGTCGTGGTTGTCGACGTTGTTGTAGGTGATGCAGGCGCAGTTGTGGTGCTCTCCGATGGGGTTGTCGTGCCCGGGCCTGTAGTCGTCGTTTCCGATGGGATTGTCGTGCCCGGCGCCGAAGTCGTGGTCGCTGGTGGGAGGGTCGTCGGTGGGGGCAGAGTGGTTGGTGGGAACAGGATGTCCATCGTCACCGGAGGGCACATCTCGGCGGCGGCAACGGGGCTTGCCGGCGTGCTTACGAAGTAGAGCCCTGACACCAGGGCAGACGCGAGCAATAGAGCGGCCATCCGTCTGCCGTACATGGATACGACCTTACAGACTGAAGCGCGGTTTGGAACCAGGGACGGCTCGGGTACGTTTGTACGCCATGATCTCCTCCAAGACGCTCCGTCTCGGCCTGTTCGGCTTACTGGTCCTGGCCCTTGCGGCCTGTGACGACGGCGAGACCACAGATCTCAGCACGACGTCCTCTCTCGTTTCCAGCCCGACCACCGGTGGTGGGGGGGACGCGACCACGACCACAGTGGCGACCGGAGGTGACACCACCTCTACGACACTCGTCGGTCAGCAAGTCGCCGAATACGAGGTTGTGGCCCGGGTGTCGGACCCGGCCGGAGAGACGCTCTTCATCGTCATCCCGCCCGGTGCATACACCGATGTCGACCTCGAGAACTTCGTGGTCGGCCTTGTCGACAGTGGCGAGATCACCTATGGCGCCGAGGTCTTCGACGACAACGGCGCGGTCGATGCCTACCGCAAGCCCGAGGCCGAGCGTACCGAGGGCGAAACCCAACTCATCGAACAGCACCATTTCGCCAGCGTCCAGAACGGGACCACCTTCGTCTACCGCGGCCCATTCGCCGATTCGGGCGAGTTCGTCATCGGCAGCTAGCGGCGCCAGATCTCCGAAGTTGGGTTTCCGCAGGTTGTCAGATGCGGGACGAGGATCCCAATTCCGCAGGCTCGATCAGAGCAAGGCGGCGGCGACGAGGAGGAATCCGCCGAAGCCGACCGCGTCGGTGATCATCGTGAGCAGGATGGACGAAGCCAGGGCTGGGTCGAGGCCGAGACGACGCAGGATCAGGGGAATCGCCGATCCCGCCAGCGTTGCGATCAGAAGATTGGCGAGGCATGCGATCCCGATCACCAGGGCGACCGTCACCGGGTCCGAGTTGCTCTCGAAGACCCCTGAGTCGACCAACACGTAGGTCGTGGCGGCAGCAGCGACGGCGAGAAGCATGCCGTTGAGCATCCCGACCCCGGCCTGTCGTAGCAGGATCGAGGTCACCTGGGCCCGGGGCACGCCGTCGGATGCCAGGGAGCGGATCATCACTGCCAGGCTCTGATTCCCTCCGTTGCCGCCCAGGGTGGCCACGATCGGCATGAGGGCGGCGAGCACAGGCTCGGTCGAGATGATGCTGGTCTGACGCTCGATGACCCAAGCCACGACAGTGGCCAGCACCAGATTGAGGAGAAGCCATGGCGCCCGGGAACGGAACGACTTGGTCACGTCGGTGTAGACGGTTTCACCGAGACCCGCACCGACCGCGGCGGCGAAATCCTCGGTGGCCTCGTCCTGGACCGCTTCGATGACAGCGTCGGTGGTGACCACGCCGATTAGGCGGCCCTGCTCGTCGACGACCGGGATCCCGAACAGGCGATACCTCTGAGCCAGCTCGGCCACCTCTTCCCGGTCGGTCATTCCCTCGACCGCCACCGGGTCGGGCACCATCACCTCTTCGAGGCTGGCGCCGGGGCGGGCGAACACCAGATCGCGGAAGTAGATCACGCCCCTCAGCTTTTGGTCATCGTCGACCACGTAGACGTAGGCGAAGTCCTCGTACTGTTCGTGCAGCTGCCGGATCCTCTCGATGGCCTCGCCGGCCGTCAGGCCGAGGGGCAGGGCGGCGATCTCGGTGGTCATGAGACCGCCTGCCGTGTCGGACGGGTACTCGAGCAGGCGGCGGATTTCCTGCTCCGACTCGTCGTCGAGCATTGCGAGCACGCTCTCCGTGACGTCGTCGTCGAGCTCGTACAGGAGGTCGGCAGCGGCCTCGCCGGTCATCTCGCTGACGGCGGCCGTCAGGTCTGCGATCGGGACGTCTTCGACAAGTTCGGCGGCGAGCTCTGGGGCGATTTGCTCCAGGATGTCGGCCACGTCTTCGGGCTCCAGCTCGGCGAGCAGTCCCGCCGCGTCCTCTTCGGTCAGCTGCTCCAGGACGTCGGCTGCGTCACCGGGGGCTGCTTCGGCGAGTGCCTCCCACTCCTCACCGTGCGTCTCGAGATAGTCGGCGACTTCTTCGTGGTCGCGGCGCGCGGCAGCCAGGAGATCCCTGGCAAGCTGGCGCGGTCTTCTGAGTCTGAGTCTCACCGGTGCCCCTCGAACGGCGAACCGGCCAGAGGGTAACTACCCCTCGTAGGGGCGAACCGCTTTGACTGTCACGCGGAAGGTCCCGGCGGGAGCCTCGTAGGGGACCTCGTCCCCGATCGATGCCCCGAGCAGGGCACTACCCAGAGGGCTGGTGGGTGACGCCAGCAGGAGACCAGAGACCTTGTTCTCCTGGGGGGCGACGAAGTAGTCGAGCTCGTCCCCGTCGGAATCGACCACAGTTACGACGCTGCCGACTTCAACCCGGCCGGTGTCGGTCACCTCCCGCACCTCTGATGTCAGGAGCAGGAACTCCAGCTTTCGAATACGGGCTTCCATGAGGCCCTGGTCGTTCTTCGCCGCGTCGTAGTCGGCGTTCTCGCGCAGGTCGCCGTGGGAGCGGGCTTCGGCGATCCGCTCTTCGATCTCACGCCGCCCGGCAGTCTTCAATTGATCCAGCTCATCCTGCATCTTCTCGTAGGCGGCAGGAGTGAGAAACGTCCGTTCATCGGTCATGAGCGCGGGAAGGCTAACCAGGGCCCACCTCTATCCGAACGTGGCCGCGCCGACCCCGAAGGGCAATCGAGAGCCCAGGGCTATCTTCTCCCGGGTGACTGACGTGCGCATGACCGAGTATTCCCATGGGGCCGGTTGCGCCTGCAAGCTGGGGCCCGACGACCTGGCCAGGGTCATGGGGACGGTCATCGGGCACGCGGCCAGCTCACACCCCGACCTCCTGGTTGGAACTGCGACTTCGGATGACGCGGGCGTATACGACATCGGGGACGGGCGTGCCCTCGTCCAGACCGTCGACATCTTCACCCCAGTTGTCGACTCGCCGGCGGACTGGGGGCGCATCGCCGCCGCCAACGCCCTCAGCGATGTCTACGCCATGGGCGGGGTGCCCCTCACGGCATTGCAGTACCTGGCTTGGCCCCGGGACAAGCTCGACCTCGATCTGGCGGCCGACGTGGTCTCCGGTGGCATGGAGGTCATGGCGAGGGCAGGTTGCACGGTGGTCGGGGGACATTCGATCGACAGCCCCGAGCCGACCTATGGCTTTGCAGTCACCGGCATGGTCGGGTCCGACTCCTACTTCCCGAACTCGGGCGCCGAGCCGGGCGACACATTGATCCTGACCAAGCCGTTGGGGATCGGCATCATCACCACCGCCATCAAGCGCGGGAAGTGCCCACCCGATCTGGCCACGAAGGCGATCGAGTCGATGACCACGCTCAATGATGTTGCAGGCAACGCCCTGGCCCGGAGCTCGGCCCACGCGGCCACCGATGTCACCGGCTTCGGGCTGCTCGGCCATCTCCGGGAGATGTGCCTCGCCTCCGGCGTCTCGGCGACGATCGCGTTGCATCGTGTCCCGATATTCGACGGGGTGAGAGAGTTGCTGGAAGACGGGATATGGGCCGGTGGTTCGGCGCGCAATCTGAAGTCCATCCTCGAGTTCGTCGAGTCAGAGGTGGACGAAGACGACTTGAAGTTGTTGGCGGATGCCCAGACGTCCGGCGGTCTTCTCGTGGCCGTTCCACCAGAGTCGACCGGCGAGTACGTCCTATCGGTGCCTGGATCGGCCCTCATCGGCCGCGTCGACTCCGGCACCGGGATCACGGTCACGGCGTGAACCATCAGGAGCGACTCGAAGCGATCGCAGAGGCTCTGTCCATACCCCGGGCGGAGCGACACATCTTCCTCTGCGCCGATCAGACCAACCCCAAATGCGCACCCCGCGAGGTCACTCACGCCCTGTGGAGTCATCTCAAGTCGAGGCTCAAGGATCTGGGTTTGGCTTCGGCGCCGCCACCCTGGTCGGGCAAGCCGGAGGCAGAAGCCTCGGAGGTGGAGCGAGGCGATGGGTCAGTCCTGAGGAGCAAGGTCGACTGTCTCCGCATTTGCGAGCAAGGGGCGATTTGCGTCGTCTATCCCGAAGGCACCTGGTACGCCGGCCTCACCGAGGAGTCGTTGGACCGGATCATTGATGAGCACCTGACGTCAGGCAACCCTGTCGAGGATCTCGTCTTCACCGTGAGTGGAGGTGCGCGATGAAGAAGTTCTGGGGCGGGCTGGTGGCTTTGATCGTGTGGCGGGCTTTTGCCCCCACCATCAGCCCTCGCTTCCCACCACCTCAAGAGCACCCTTGGCGTACCGCGGGACGGACGGTGTTCGTGGGGGACCAGGAGTTCGTGGTGCGGGAAGCGGGACCTGAGGGCGCACCAATGCTGCTGCTGATCCATGGGCTGGCGGGCTCCTCACTCGCCGAGTGGTATCGGATCGGGCCTGGTCTCGCCGAGAAGTATCGGATGATCATGGTCGACCATCGCAGTCACGGCCTCGCTCCTCTCGCCAGGGACCGCTTCGAGGTGGAGGACCTCGCCGACGATATGGCGGGGGTCCTCGATGCCCTTGGAGTGGGTCGGGTGTCTGTGGTGGGGTATTCGATGGGTGGCACCATCGCCCAGGCCTTTGCCCGTCGCCATCCCCACCGGGTCGATCGCCTTGCTCTGATCGCCACATTCACACATCACCCCCAGCCGCACCGGGTGTTGCGGGCCGTAGGGGCCGTGCTCGCCCGAGCCGGGGAGCGTCTCACCGGGCTGGGGACCCCCGAGGTCCGCTCTTACTACCTCCGTTGGACCGGTGCCGTCGACGAGCGTCATGCGCGATGGCTCTGGGAGGAGACCCACCGCCGGGATGTCGATGCCGGCGCCCAGGCGACGCTGGCCCTCCTCCGGTTCGACTCGCGTCCGTGGATCGGCAAGATCGAGATCGAGACCCTCGTCGTGATCCCGACATCCGACGAGCTGGTCCCGGCTGCCTGGCAATACGAGCTGGCGGCATCGTTGCCCAATGCGACCGTCGTCGAGCTGCCCGGCGTCCGGCACGAGGCGCCCTGGACCCATCCGGACCGGGTCGTCGAAGTGATCTCGGCCTTTGTCGGCTGAGAGGCGGCCCTCGAGCGGAGCGCTGACCGACAGTCGCCTGTCCAATCTGGGCGCCAATCGGATCCTGGAGGGGTTCGAGGAGTACGTGTCCCGGTTCCGGGCGATAAACCAACGGGCACCCCGCCGTTTCGAGGAACGCGATTGGGTGGGGATGCAAAGTGATGCGGTCGAACGTCTCCGCCTCTACACCGTGGTGGTCGACCGGGTGATGGAGTCAGTGAGCCACCTGCTCGCCGGGAGGGCCGAGGACCCGTTGGTATGGGTGGCGGTCAAGGCGGTCTACTCGGGCCTCATCTCCGACAGGCAGGACTGGGAGCTCGCCGAGACCTTCTACAACTCCGTTACCCGGCGCGTGTTCAAGACCGTGGGCGTCGGCGAGCACATCGAGTTCGTCGACTCCGACTTCGACAGCCCGCCCATCCCCTCCCGAGAGCCGGTGTATCTGACCTTCGACCGCAGGGAGTCGACCTCGGCCCTGGTCCGGGACATCCTCAACACCTTCGCCCACGCAATCCCGTATGCCCGGCTCGATGCCGACGCAGACCAGGTAGCGATTCGGATCGATGCTCGGCTCAGCGAGCCCGGCGCGCTCGCGGCGGTGGGCAAGGCAGAGATCGTGCGCACCGTCTTCTACCGTGGGCAGTCCGCCTACATAGTCGGGCTGTTGTATGCCGGGTCGCACCGGTTCCCTCTGATCCTCGCCCTGAGCCACGGCGACGAGGGCGTCTTCGTGGACGCAGTCCTCCTCACCGAGGACGAGGCGTCGATCGTGTTCAGCTTCACCAGGTCGTACTTCCACGTCGACGTCGCCCGTCCCTACGACCTGGCCCGTTTCCTTCGCCGGCTCATGCCCCGAAAGCGCATGGCCGAGATCTATATCGCCGTCGGGCATAACAAGCACGGCAAGACCGAGCTCTACCGCGACCTGCTCCGGCATCTGCGATCGACCGAGGAGCAGTTCCAGCCGGTGCCGGGGACGAGGGGCCTTGTGATGATCGTGTTCGGCATGCCGGGACACGACGACGTCTTCAAGGTCATCCGTGACACCTTTCCACCGCCGAAACGGACGACCAGACGGGGGGTTATGGGCAAGTATCGGCTGGTATTCCAACACGACCGGGCGGGGAGGCTGATGGACGTCCAGGACTTCCAGCACCTCGAGTTCCAACGCTCGAGATTCTCGCCGGCGGTCCTCGACGAGTTGCTATCGGAAGCTGCTCAGACCGTGCGGCTCGAGGGCGATTCGGTGATCATCAGCCACGTCTACGTCGAGCGAAGGGTGGTGCCGCTCGACGTCTATGTCCGGGAGGCGGCGGGCCCGGCCGCCGTCGATGCAGTAGTCGACTTCGGACAGTCGATCAAGGACATGGCCTCGACAAACATCTTTCCCGGCGACCTGCTCCCCAAGAATTTCGGCGTGACCCGCCACGGCCGCGTCGTGTTCTACGACTACGACGAGCTGAGTGCCCTCGTCGACATCAACTTCAGGGAGTTGCCCGCAGCCCGTGACGAGTTCGAAGAACTGGGGTCGGAGCCATGGTTCCCGGTTGGCGACAGCGATGTGTTCCCCGAGGAGCATCAGAGCTTTCTGGGGCTTGCTCCCGATCTGCGCCAGGTCTTCTTCGACCATCATGCCGACCTGTTCGGCGTCGAAGCCTGGCGCGCCATTCAGACCCGGATCCGATCCGGCGAGCTGATCGAAGTCTTCCCGTATCGCCAGACCGCCCGTCTCCCCGGGACCGGGGCCTCCCGGGGTTGGTAAACCGCGTACCTGAGGTACGTGGGACCAGATATGGGCCTACCACGACAAAGAAGGGCTCAGCCGGCCGGTACCAGGATCAAGGTCCCCTCTGCTCCATCCTCCACCTGCTCCCGAGTCCAACGCATCGTGTGGTGGGTGCCGTCGGTCCACGAGTCGAGCATGTCGTCGTAGTGAGTGTGGAAGGCGTGGCCGGACTGCCCGGTGGTGTTGACTGATGTCGAACCAGCCAGATCAGACAAGTCGACCACCATCCGCATCGACGGTATCCAGTCCACCACATACCCGGCAGGCGGGTAGAACCCGACCGCATTGACGAGATCTGCGCTACCCCCGACCCGGTCAGGGGCTGTGCGATTGAAGAGCCACTCGATGGGCGCGATGCCGGACTGACCAAAGGTCAGGTTCTCGAATGATGCAGTGTGGAGGTCGGCCCATCGCCACGCGGTCACATCGTCGCCGAGGAGCCCGACCAGTTCCTCATGGGCATCGACCATCGCTTGCTCCAGAATGACGTCACGGTCCTCCACCGCGTCGGTCCGGGTGTCGTCCCAGAATGGGTCGTCGGGACTCTCGAGCAAGCCGCGGACTACTTCGAACCAACGGCTCCCGCCCTCGGGCCAATAGTCCTCCGGGATCTCGTCGTGGAAGGCGAGCCGAAGAAGATGGGTCCACACCGCCTGATAGGCGGCGCATCCGGGCGAGTCAGGCCCGGCTTGAAAGGCGTTCAGGCCGGTGGACCATGGTCCGATGACTCCCTGCATCGTTGTCACCGCGCTGTCCTCCGACTCGATGGCGAGGAGATGCGGGATGAGGTTGGGGGCACCTCCGTCCTGGCCGTCGATCTGGATCTCCTGTGCCGTGCCAACCGAAAACTCGGATGGTGTGCCGTCGATCATCTCCTCGATTCGGGCCGCCCGATATCCGTAGTCCGAATCGATCGATAGGAATGGCGCACTCCCGGGCGTGAGCACCGGGTTGTTGGCGGTTGCGATGTAATCCCGAGGGGGATTGAAGAGGCGAGGCAGGTCGTCGAACGGGACGACACCGGTCCACTCGTTCACCCCTGTCCATCCCTCGACCGGCCACGCTCCATCTCCGCCCGCCCGGATCGGCGCCTCACCGGTCGCCTGATAGGCGATGTTTCCCTCCGTGTCGGCATAGACGACATTCTGGGCGGCGACGTCCCACTTCGACAGGGCCGTCCGGAACTCCTCGTAGCCGGTGGCCCGGTTCAGGCCGATAATCGCCTCGACCAGCGTCGAGGGCTGGAGGGTCTGCCAGGCCAGCGACACGACGTAGTCCTCGGGCAGGTCGAGTTCGGATCCTGCGAATGGCGGCTCGTCGAAGTAGGTGTCGGAGATGACCGGGCCGTGCCGGGTGATCATCACGTCGTACTCGATGTCGTCCCCGCCGGCCACGACGATGGTCTCCGGCCGGACATCCATGTCGACCCACTCGCCCTGGTACTCGTATTGAGCGGGATTGTCGGGGTTTACCTTCTCGATGAAGAGATCCTGGGTGTCCACGGCCTGGTTGGTGACGCCCCAGGCGATGTGGTCGTTGTGCCCGATGACCACTCCGGGGGTGCCGGGGAAGGAGAACCCCATCAGTTGGTACGGGCAATCGTCTGTGGTCTCCGTGCAATGGAGCCCGTTCTGGTACCAGATGGAGGGCATCTGGATGGCCAGATGAGGGTCATTGGCCAGTACCGGGAGGCCCGATTCGGTATGGGAGCCACCGACCACCCAGTTGTTGGACCCGATGCCCGAGAACCCGCCCCCGGTGAGGTCCCACACCTCTTTGGCCCGCTCCCCGGAGTCGGCCAGCGCCGACAATGCCGCCGCGGGGATGGTGGTCGTCGGGTCGAGGGCGGCGGCCGCCTGGTCGGCTGCGACGATCACAGGATGGTCCTCGGGATAATCGGGATAGAGCTGTTCGACCCGCTCCAACGGGAGCCCGGCGCTTAAGACGGCACGATCGATCTCCTGCAACATGTTCCAGCTCAAATCCCAAGACATCACCTTGGCCCAGGTCAGAGTGTTGACCGGGGTCCAGGGTTCGATCTCGTACCCGGACGCTTGCAGAGGGAGGATGGCGTACTCCAGGCTGATCTGAGAGGGGCTGCGGGACTC